>QFCG01001021.1_pt1 | contig 124055 bp, 87 predicted proteins | sample 5346041 | NCBI WGS metagenome assembly QFCG01 (sample SAMN09062254, study PRJNA434731) | Human gut metagenome, whole genome shotgun sequencing project. | isolation source: stool timepoint B gemcode assembly | host: Homo sapiens | collected 2015 | reverse complement strand
TTCCCGAAGGAGGAGAATGGAGTTACTATTGTGTACTACTGTTTAGTTCATTCCTTTGCAGTTTTGGTTCAACTGCTGATTCACATTATTTACTTAAAATTCAAACAGATTTCTTGCGCAGTCGTATCCTTCCTCATAAAATTCCGTCAGTTTCTGTACATCCCGTTCAATCCGGTCCACCATCACCGGTTTCTGCGGACGGATGACGATGATCTTTCCTTCATCTTCCATCTGTTCCACCATTTCCAATTGTTCATTGTAAACTGCACACCGACGACTCAATGCCTCACGCAACTTCGGATATTTCCGGTAGACAAAGGATGGAATACGGATATCTTTCGTGTCTTTCCGGTAACCGCGATTACGGGTAAGTACAACCACATTACGGGTGTAACCGTCCGCAATAGCTCTCTGCAAGGGAATAGAGTCTACAATGCCTCCATCAAGCATTGGAACACCATCCACATAAGTGACAGGACAAACAAAAGGCAGGCTACTGGATGCCCGGACAATATCAATCACACGGCTTTTATCCCGTTTCTCTTCAAAATAGTTGGCTTCTCCTGTCATGCAATTCGTGGTTACCATCACGAAACGCTCGGGAGAAGCAAAGTATGTATCATAATCATAAGGAAGAATATGTTCGGGAAATTCGTTGAAAAGTAAATCAAAATCGAGAATGTTACGCTTCCTGAGCAGATGTTTCAGGCCGATATAATTGTATTTCTCCAGCAGGTCAATATTACTGAACTTGGCACGACCACGCTGACGGGATGCATACGACAAGCCGTTACAGGCTCCTGCCGATACCCCGATCGCATAAGGAAAACGAATATCATGATCCATTAAATAGTCAAGTACCCCACAAGTGAATACTCCCCGCATTCCGCCTCCTTCAAGTACTAACCCCGTATGCTCATCCAATTTCAAGTCTTTCATTTTTTTCTCCCTTATTCTTATTCCGACGAATAACCAGCAACGATGACAATTCCTGCATCACAAGCTCATCCTCGGATAATTTTGTATAGGAAAGATGGCTCATTACCAGCAATCCATCTCTCTCTTTGGTTACTAATTCTTCTACTCCTGCAAACCATACCACTACTATCTGATCAGCATAATGAGCCAACAAGTCATCTATGCACTGATGAAACTCTTCATCGTCCGTTTCAAAAAGGAAAAGGCGCACCGAATGACCGTTTTGCAACATTATATTCAGATACGAAAGCAGGAATACATCAATCATTCCTCCCAGAACAAAGCTAACCAGTGCTCCTTCCCGATAATTACGATTCACAAATACGGCAACAGGACATTTCACCTGTTCCATTATGTCATCAATCTTATCACGGAAGAGCGTCAGCCATAAAATAGCTCCCGGAGTTCCCGGCATTTCGGGACGGTAATGGCTACCGGCTCCTAAAAGCAACATATCAGGATGTTCTTTGCGAATAAAATGAATCATTTCCTGTACCAGCTTATCCGTCACCCGATAGTGATTGTCCACCTGAATATTCAGTTCGACAGCTCTTTGGTTGAGTAAAGCAAAGCTTTCGTTTTCATAATGCTGGGCATCCAACGGATTCAAATCCGTACCCACTGTATAATGCGCTGCAATCACATGTTCTTTCTTCAACTGCTTCCCGAATAACAAATCATAAATGGAAAGCAGACTGCGCCCGGACTCCGGGCGACCAAAACAAAATATAAGTTTGCGCTTCAAAGATAACTTTTCTTCCCGATGTACAAAGAAACGTTCGACTAAATGTAGCAGCGGAGTGGTCATAAAGGTTGTAACTAGCGCCATAATGACCAAAATTACGAAAATAGACGGGGGAAGAACTCCCATTTCGTAACCAATATTCAATGCCACCAACTCCATCAATCCGCGCGTATTCATTAAGGTACCCACTGTCAGACTATCCTTCCATGACTCACCCACCAGACGGGCAGCTATGGCACAGCCACCGAGCTTACCGACTATGGCCACTGTCACCAGCAGCAAACACACCATCCACAACTCCGGACTATTGATCAGACCTATCTCCGTACGCAAACCTGTGAAAGCAAAGAATAACGGTAGGAAGAAAACCAAAGAAATGTCTTCTACCTTTTCCATCATCACCTTTCGGAAACCCAGATTCGACGGCATCACCACTCCTGCCATAAACGCTCCGAACAAAGCATGAATACCGATAATCTCTGTCAGGCAGGAAGAAATGATCAGAATCAACAGGATAAATGCCACAAACGTTTTATTGATCGCCTCCTTATTGGCATACACCTCTCCCACCTTTTTCAGAAACGGACGCACAACCAAAAACATGACTGCAATATACGCCACAGCCAATCCCACAGAATAGAGAGCACTGGCAAAGCTACCCGCCTTTGAAATAGCAATAACAACAGCCAGCAAACACCAAGCAGTCACATCATCATTGGCAGCAGAAGCAATTGCAAGAGTCCCCAAAGGAGTTTTGGTCATATTTCGTTCCTGAATGATACGCGCCAGCACGGGGAAAGCGGTAATACTCATGGAGATGCCTATAAACAAAGCAAAAGGCAGAAAAGGAGTATGATCGGCGGCATACGTTTCGTAAATCCAATAAGAAGACAAAATACCCAGAAAGAAAGGTGCTAAAATCCCGGCATGACTGATCACCAGCGTTTCATTTATCTTATTTTTCAGCACACTGAAGTCCAGTTCCATACCGATAACGAACATGAAAAGGATCAGGCCGACCTGACTCAGCAATTCAAGATTGGTCAGTGAATGGACAGGGAACAGAAAATGAAAAGCTTCCGGGAAAAAAAGTCCCAAAACAGAAGGCCCCAAGACAATACCGGCTACGATTTCTCCAATCACCCCCGGCTGCCCGATAAGACTAAACAAATAGCCGAAAAGACGCACCATCAACAACACGGCAATAATCTGAATAAGTAACGTCGTCAGCGGATGATGCAGATTATCTTGCATAAATTGTAGAAACATGGCAAAAGGCCCGTCTTGTACCGTGTTTAACGTATTCGCAGCATGATGTGAAAATCTGTCGCCCTCTTCAATAGCAACATAAATCAACCCTCCAAACAGAAGGAGCATAAGTACATAAATAATATAATTCTTCCGGGCTTTATTCTGCATAAACTTGTTTTTTTGCTATTTGTTGCATAATTATAATAAAAACAAACGAAAAAGGCAGATAGTTTGGCAAAAATAGTAAATATTCAAACAAAATCTTGTTTTTTTGCTTCAATCTATGTAACTTTAGGCTAGCTTAATTGTTTTAAGTAGGAAATTCAAAAAAAGTCCTGCCCGCAGGCAAGCACCATGAGAATACAGTTTGAAATTAAAGAAAAGTTGCCGGAACTCATTGAGGAAATCCTGCATTCCGACAAATGGCAAACTTCCGTGAAGGAAGAAATCAGCGGTCGGACGACCGTCGTGATCCGAGACCAAGCGTATGGTTCAGAAGCAACGATTGAGATTTACGCTCAATCCATCGAAATTAAAACCGCATGGTCAAAGTACTTCTATCGTATATTCGTTGCCAACGATCTTGTCTGGTGTGAATATAACGGTGCCTATCGTGGACTATTGGAACAAGTGCTCCTGCCCACTATTACTCCTAAAGAAAGCCTGCTTGATTCTGATGTTACTGAAAGTTCACTCTATGGACGTGAACATAAGAAGTTAAGAGAATATGCCGAAGACAACCTGAAGCTGAAACAATTCCGCCGGGAAAACTTCAACGAACAGAGGAATGGAACCGCAGCATTCGATCATCCTAAACGGGTTTATGATGAGTTTATAAAAGAAGACTATGTAGTGACACCGAAAGGCAATAAATAATAGAGGTAGGTGTGTCAAAAGTAACTAAACTCTCCTCCTTCGGGAAGGAGGAGTACCCGTAGGGGGAGGTGGTAGGTGAATATATAAGCTATTGATATTCACTGTGAAGTACACCTACCACCCCGGCTTTCAGCCACCCCTCCTTCCTGAAGGAGGGGAATTTAGTTACTTTTGACACATTTACATTTGCAGTATTAAATATCGCAACAAAATATAAGTGTATATTTGAAAAGTAGAGTTGCAGTGAACTAACTTTGACACTAGTCTTAAATGACTATAGGCTGAATCAGACTGCAACTCTCTTAATAGGAGAACCTAGCCAGTTAGAATTGTAGGCTCACGACCTAATAAATGTATTAGCTGTTTCTCCTTCATGTTTAATACTGTAAATACAAAGTTATGAATTATTCTCATTTTGTAGGTCTTGATGTAGGAAAAAAAACTTTCGATGCATCATTAATGTCCGCAGACGAAAAAGAGTTGTCTCACAAGTCTTTTGATAACACTCCAACTGGGATCCAATCTTTATTGGATTGGATAGCTGGTTATCATCTCTCTTTATCCAAACTCTTGTTCTGTGCTGAAAACATGGGAAGTTATGTCACAGAGTTATCTGTTTCCAGTGTCTCCATGGGATTTTCCCTGGCTTTGGTTTGCCCGTTGACCATCAAGAAGTCCATAGGCTTGCAACGAGGCAAAAATGACCGCATTGATGCCAAAAGAATAGCGAACTATGCGGTATTACACTATCGAAAACTGGAGTTATACAAATTGCCTGACAAAGACTTGGTGAGACTGCGGGGATGGATTATTATACGTGACAATTTGGTTAAGCAAAAAGTATCAAGCATAAAGTTATTGGAAACATTCTCCTGGATGGCTAAGTTGGCTGATGTGACAGAATCCATTTCTTTTTTGGAAGAGCAGCTCAAGTCGATAAAAGAAAGAATCCTGGAGGTGGAAGAGGATATGGAGCAACTAATAGCCGCCAGTACATCGCTTTACACAAACTACTTGCTATTAAGAAGTATAAAAGGAATAGGAATTATCAATGCCATTGTATTACTGTGTGTTACTGACAATTTTCAAAGATTTGACAACCCGAGGAAATTTGCCTGCTATTGTGGGGTCGCCCCATTTGAACATACTTCAGGTATTTCCATACGGGGAAAAACGCAGACTTCTTCATTGGCTAACAAAGAAGTAAAAGTATACCTTACCCGGGCAGCTATTACTGCCATCTCTTGGGATCCGCAGATGAAAGCATACTATAAAAGGAAAATAGCAGAGGGGAAACATAAAGCATCTGTAATCAATGCTGTAAGAGCCAAAATCATAGCAAGGTCTTTTGCTGTGATACGAAGGCAGACTCCATTTGTAACATTAGCCGTATAATAAAAAGGTCCTTAACTTCGAAAATATCTTAGGTTTAGGAAGTAGCTATACACTTCTGAAGAGTAGGTATGTCTATATACAAACTTACCCAAGGATACGTTAATGTTCGTAAACTTGGGTAAGATTTTATAGATATTGTTTGGAGAGGACTTAGAATTCACCTTCTTCTATATTATGAATGCTCCCCCTATCCGCCAGATAAAGAAAGTACCCCGCCCGTTACTTCAATTTTGCCTTATAAGTCTTTTCCGAGAAAGTCAGATTCAGAAAAAAAGAAAGTTTCTGCTCTTTAAATCTCCCCGAAGTCACCTTCAGTTGATCTGTATATTTCACTCCTAAAGAAAGCGTACTGCGGCTACGAAACTCAAAATTAAGTCCGGTACTCAGATAATAATTCGTTGTCGTCTTATCATGCACTGAAATATATGAGTTTCCCATACCTGCTCCTAGCAATAAACGTACCGGTTTACTATAAGGATTTCCCAATGTATAGCTGCCTCCCAGCATCAAACTATGTTGATTACGAAAGCTTATACTGGAATGCGAAGACTCCAGCCGGCTCCAGTCAACAAACTTATAGTCGATGGAAGCCATCCAGCGCAACGTAGTGTAAGATGCTCCGAATCCGATAAACTGCGGCAAACAAGTGCGATACTTTTTTCCTTTTTCTTCAATGCTTCCGCTGGAACTGCTACTGCTCACCGCATGATCATTATCCTGCATCAAGTCTTGAGAATATCCATATACGACTCCCGCCACTGCCGAACGGTAATAATCCAGCTTATAGGTATACTGCAATCCGAAATCAGCATAAATCGTATGTTTATGCGAACTATTACTTTCAGTTGCACTCCCTTGAGTTTCTGTTTGTGAAATACTTCCTCCCACATAAGAAAAGTTTGCACCCAGTGAAAGCCCTTTCCACAGTTCGTGCGCAACACTGATGCCCATTTTGGATAACCCACCCTCACCTTGAAAAAGTGAAGTCACCGTACTTCCGTCCGTACCCGCCACATCCTGATCGAGCGATATGGCATACCCTACACTACTGACAGGAGCCATAAAAATAGCTCCATACCAACGGGGAGCTATACGAAATCCAACAGCCAAATTATTAAGATTGCCATTAAAAGAGTGATTGCTCGCTCCTGACTGTGAATATTTCAGATAAGACCCGCTAACACCCAAATCGAAAAAGAAATACTGCGGCAATAATCCCGTTAAAGAAGCCGGATTGGCACTATTAACCACATTTTCTCCACGCAATGCAATGCCGACTCCACCCAAACCGGAATAAATTCCGCCTTCTCCGGTGGACAATTCACCGAGTCCGAACATGGAAACCGGCGAACTCGTCATATTTTGGGCAGCCACATTCAATAAGTTCGCACCTAGTATAAGGATAGATAAAACTCTTCTTTTCATTTCGTATATGTCTTATAATAAATAGTGAGTGATACATTATTATCATGGTCATTCACAGGGTGTTTGCTATCTCCCAGCACCACTCCCTGAACGGTATTATAAAAAGCATTGTCAGAGAGGAATATTTGCAGTTTCTCACGGCTCTCCCCCGCTGTCCCCAGATTATTCTGAATAAACGAGGTGATATCAAACGAATAGTGAGTATCTTCATAATAGACATTATCTTCCACCAGACTTCCCGTTTGCACGGTATTTCCCGAGATGTCAGTAATGACACTCTGAGTGGCGTTATTCTGGTCTGCCGTATAAAGAGACAACGATTTCGGCAATGGATACTTTCCGTTATACGTACCTTTGATAGGATATAGCTTGAGTACTGCACTTTCAATGGAAACAAGCCTTCCGGTCTGATTCAGATTATTCAGATAGGGAAATTCGATATTGATATACATACCGGTCAGCCCTTGCAGATACACCTGATGTTCGCTCTCGGAAGAAGGCAGTTCATAATCTGTTCCTGCCTTGAGATTCTCCAAAGGAGTATTAGTACGGTCATGTTCCACCTTGGTGTAGTTCAGTGAAGTGCTGGCATTGAACACTAAGGTCTGTTCCGTTGGCTTCTCTTTCAGTTCATGATAATAAAGGGTAATACAAAAACTTGAATCGTTCACCTGAAAGCCGTTAATGCACGTCCCGTTTTCATCGGGAATAAAAGCTATTCCTTTGAAGAAAGCCCGGAAACGATCTTGAGATTCCATACATTCGTCATCTTCCAGCATTAAATTAAACCACTTCTTTCCCCATTCGTCAGGCAGGCGCGTTTCATGCAACTCGTTCCGATAGCCGGGTGTAGGACGTATAGAAACAGAACCAAGATGATTATTCTGATTATAGCTAACGTTGGTCTTATTAAACAGGTAACCGTTATCTTCCAGAGAGAGTCCTTGCGATAAACTATATAAGTCAATACGATGATAGACCAGTGTATCCCCCAGATAATCCCCGGAAGTATACCATTTGAACGTGATAGAGTCAAACTGATAGTCAGTAGTCTCATTAAGTGAGTGAGAAGGTACTTGATATTCTGCATAAAACGAAGTTTTTATTTCTCCGTAAAGATCATCCTTAAATCGCCCGATCTGGCAGATCGTATCTCCCGAAGTTGCCAGCGAGTCTGCTAATAATGTGCTCAGAGTCACCATACACGTATCTGTCACTACATTTATAAAAGAACTCTCTACCCATTTACTTCCAATGGAAGAAGATTCATCCCTACAGGAGAATATTGTACAAAATAAGAGTAATGAATAAAAAAGTGTAATTAATAGTCTCATAATGAATATTATTTTTGAGTTGCAAAGGAACCCCTTTAGGAAAGCATCCCCAAAATTAATCGACTATTTCCCGCTATTTATAGACTCGGTTTTGTTCGATAGAGAAAATAGGGCTATTTGTCGATATCTTTTTTCTTCAACCGCATTGATAGCTACATTTGCCCCAAGTTTAAAACGTAATAAAACGAATGGAAATAATGAAAAAACTACAACTGTTATTAGTGTCAATAGCTATGCTATCCATGTTCTCATGTTCAGATGATGATGACGACACATTAGGTGTGTGGTATCGCCGTTCTGATTTCGACGGAAGGGCAAGAGAGGACGCAGCCGGATTTGTGATAGATAACCGGGGATATTTGTGCGGTGGATATCGGGGAAAAGACCAGCGGGAAAGAGACTGTTGGGAATATAATATTGATAACGACTGGTGGACGCAATGTGCCGACCTTCCCGAAGAGGCGGCGGCCCGGAACGGGGCTGTCGGATTTGCGATCAACTCCAAAGGATATGTGACTACGGGATATACCGTATACAGAGATGACGATCCACTACATACCGGAGGATATGCATATTTAAAAGATACATGGGAATATGAACCGGCAACGGACACCTGGAAACAGATGGACGATTACCCCGGAGATGCCCGGATCAACGCCATAGCTTTCGCTATCGGTAATTACGGTTATGTAGGCACCGGTCAGTCTAAAGACGATAAACAGACCAAAGACTTTTACCGCTTTGATCCGACAGCCGCTTCCGGCAGCCAATGGACTATCGTCAATGGATTCGGCGGTCAGAAAAGAACCGGCGGACTCTCCTTTCTTATTGATAATGTCGCCTACATTGTAGGAGGAACAAATAATGGTAAGGATGTCGATGACTTCTGGAAGTTCGATCCCAGCAAAAGTGAAGAGAACAAATGGGTACGTCTCCGGGACATTACAGACCAGAGCAGTGACGATTACGATGACGATTACAAATCAATCACCCGCACCTACGGCTGTGCTTTTGTTATAGACGATCAGGCATATATCACTTTAGGGCAAACAGCCTCCGGCAGCTTCCGAAGTAACTACTGGATATACGATCCTGCTAAAGACTTATGGCGAAGCAGTGAAACGGAAGATGATTTTGACTACACTTCTTTCGAAGGAAGTTCACGCATCAAAGCAGTTTGTTTCTCTACCGGCAGACGCGGCATTGTCACTACGGGAGGCAGCAGCAGCTATTATTATGACGATACATGGGAGCTATATCCGTATGAATGGGAAGAAAATGACTAAGAAAAAGATACTCGGATGCTCTGCTGCGGGAATATTGATAATAATCGGTTGTCTGACTTTTTCCAAAGCAGCTTTTTCTAAAACAGATTCTTTTGCTTCTTCTTTTTCAATGGAAGTGATTGAGGTAAGCGGAGGATACGGCTATCAAATATCTCACAATAATCATATAACGATTTTTCAGCCTTTCATACCCAGTGTTTCCGGTAAAAAACCTTTCACGGAGAAAAGGGATGCCGAACAAATCGGGCAATTAGTAATGAAACGGATGAAAAACGGAGAGAGCTACACCGTTACTCTCGCTGATTTAGAAAGTCTCGGAATCAAAATAAAATAAAGATAGAAAGAGGAAAAGGTGATCACATACGATTGCCTTTTCCTCTTTTTATATAGTGAAGAAGGTGGGATACAGCATTTTCTACTCTTTTTTTATGCAAAATCTATGCAAGAATATGGAATTCCTCCAAGGAATCCATATCTTTGTAACCAAAACAATTTAATATTAATTTCATCAGAATGAAAAAGAGTATCCTTATCGCTGCCTTAGGCTTGTTCAGCCTGAGCGCAATGGCACAAGACGCAAAACCCGAAGAGGGCTTCGTTTTCACAACAGTGAAAGAAAATCCGATTACTTCTATCAAAAACCAGAATCGTTCGAGCACTTGCTGGAGTTTCTCTGCTTTGGGATTCCTGGAATCAGAACTACTACGTTTGGGTAAAGGCGAATACGACCTTTCGGAAATGTTTGTTGTACACAAAACAATGGAAGACCGCGGAACAAACTATGTACGCTATCATGGCGACAGTTCTTTCTCTCCCGGCGGAAGTTTCTATGACATCATCTATTGTATGAAGAATTACGGACTGGTTCCGCAAGAAGCAATGCCGGGTATCATGTATGGTGATACACTGCCGGTACACAATGAACTGGACGCTGTTGCAGAAGGATACATCAATGCGATCGCCAAAGGTAAACTCACTAAACTGACTCCGGTATGGAAGAAAGGTCTTAGCGCCATCTACGATACTTATTTGGGAGCGTGCCCGGAGAACTTCACTTACAATGGCAAGCAATATACTCCGAAGACTTTCGCTGAATCACTCGGACTGAAAGCTGAAGATTATGTATCACTGACTTCATATACACACCATCCTTTCTATTCTCAATTCGCTATCGAGATTCAGGATAACTGGCGTAATGGTCTGTCCTACAATCTTCCGCTCGACGAGTTCATGGCTGTAATGGACAACGCTGTAAAGCAAGGATATACATTTGCATGGGGTAGTGACGTCAGCGAACAAGGTTTCACCCGTGAAGGTGTTGCCGTAATGCCGGATGCTGCCAAAGGTGCAGAGCTTACCGGTTCGGATATGGCTCGCTGGACAGGCCTGACTGCTGCCGACAAGCGTAAAGAACTGACTTCCAAACCGCTTCCGGAAATGGAAATCACTCAGGAAATGCGCCAGACTGCTTTCGACAACTGGGAAACTACAGATGACCACGGAATGGTAATCTACGGTATCGCCAAAGATCAGAACGGAAAAGAATACTTCATGGTAAAGAACTCTTGGGGTACAAGTGGTAAGTACAAAGGTATCTGGTATGCATCCAAAGCATTCGTTGCTTACAAAACAATGAATATCCTGGTGCACAAAGATGCACTTCCTAAAGAAATTGCAAAGAAACTAGGTATCAAATAAAGATTCACTCTTATTTAAACATAAAAGCTCCGGAAGTTAAGATGACTTCCGGAGCTTTTATGTTTAATGATGATCTCTTGTATACTGTAAACAGCCAAATACTTAAGAGAAACTCAGCTTGCTAATATGCTCCGCAAATCTCTCCTTATAATTATCACCAACAGGAATATATGTATTTTTATCAAAGATGATACGAAGCCGGGAAACTTCGGTTATCCTACGCAGATTGACAATGTAAGAACGATGTACCCGCATAAAAAACGTTGGAAGCCGTTCCTCCATTTTTTGAAGACTGGCAAGGGTTATGACCGGTTTATCTTCTCCTTCTATAAAGATACGCACGTATTCGCTCATCCCTTCAATATACCGGATGTTTTTCACATCAATGCGCACCACTTTGTAGTCACTCTTTACAAACAAGGAATCTCCTTTGATCTGCGAACTATTTCCCAGTTCTCCCTGCTGTTCCAACATTCGGTATTCGTACTGTTTTCGTGCCTTATCCGCTGCTTTCAGCAAATTCTGAAATTCAAACGGCTTCAATAAATAATCGACAGCATCCAGTTTGAAACCGTCTACCGCATATTCAGAATAAGCTGTAGTAAAGACCACCATCGGACGGCTGATTAAAGAGCGGATAAAATCCAGTCCATTCAAATCGGGCATATTGATATCCACAAATATCAGGTCAATCTCTTCGTCTGCCAATACCTTCATCGCCTCAAAAGCATCCTGACAGGACTTGACTAAAGATAGAAAAGGAACACGGGATATATAATCCGTCAATTGCTTCAATGCCAAAGGTTCATCATCAATCGCTATACATTTCATTATAATAAAGGTATAATAAGTAAGACATCAAATTTATCATCTTCCTCAGTAATGGAGAGAGTGTAATCATTACCAAACAACAACCGCAACCGTTTGCGTATATTCTCCAGACCGATGCCGTGATGTTGCTCGTCAGACGAAGTCCCCGTGCTATTGGTACATCTGAAAGCAAGGCGGTTTCCTTCTTCCAGTTGCATCACAACATGAACAAATGACTCTTTCCTGTAGCTCACTCCATGTTTAAAAGCATTCTCCACAAAAGAAATAAAAAGTAAAGGAGGAATTTGAACTTCGGGCACTTCGAGAGGGAAATTCTTTTCAATAGAAACTTTCTCAGGATAGCGCAAACTCATCAAAGTAACATAATTCTCCAAAAACTGAACCTCGCGCGAAAGCAGAATGGTTTTATTACTGGCCTCATAAAGCACATAGCGCATGAGCTTAGAAAGTTCCACAATCGTACTCTTTGCCTTCCCCGTATCGATATCGACCAAAGCGTGAATATTATTCAGCGTATTCATAAAGAAATGCGGGTTTATCTGATACTTCAGATACTGTAATTCCGACTGTAAACGCTGATGCTCCAGTTCTTTCAGCATTTCTTCATCACGGAAGGATTTAAAAAACAGTTTGACGGCAATATTAAATCCTACCATCAAAAAGGCAATTACACAATGAATAAGGTAACGGATGGTGAAGGGAGGAATGGGATAAGGAGTCGGTTTAGGGAAGCCGCCCGGTCGTTGCGGTTTTTCCAAAACCGGATCGTTTGCCTGAGGCGCTTCCCAATGAACAGACTCTTCCTGCCGAGCCTTCTCTCTCATCTTAATAATCAGGTCTCTCTGACTTTTTCCTTTACCCTTGCGTAGATCGCCATATCTGAATTCCTTTGGAAAACGCTCCATAGAAGGACCGGGAATAACCCAACAAGCAGTAGAGATTAGAAAAGCCAAAGAAATAATATATTGCCAGTACTTTTTCTTAAACAGGAAATATGGAACTAATCCATAATTATTCAACAAAAACAAGACGAAAAAAGGAAGGATGCTCAACCATGAATCATGAACAATTACACGGATTTCTTCTTTTTCGAGTCCACCACTGACGGCAAAGTATCCGCCTATCAGTGGGAGAAGAAAAATAACAGTCCAGATAGCCCCATAAATGCTCTGCTCCAGCAATTGTTGTTTACGCAGTCTTTCCATGCTTCATTGTTCCAAATTACTGATACAAAGATAGAACCGTTACTTCTTCTCCACAAAAATAATCGACCAAAGGACTTATTTCAACGGTAAACTGCTATTTTACCATCCTCCGGGGCGTCCTCCTCCACCGGGCTGACCACCACCCGGATTGGAGTTCACATTTCCTACCTGCGTCACCATTGAACCGGCTGTAAAGGTAGCCGCCTGCGTGCCACCGGAATAAGAACTTCCCGTATAAAGTCCGAAAAACTCACTGCCTCCCGAAACAGAACCGCCTTTGGAGATCGTATAGCTGCCTCCCGAAGCCAGGTTCGGGCTACTGAACAACAACGTCATCTGGGAATAATTGCGGGGAATCTGATATGTCAGAACATTGGTGCCATCCGCAGACTGGATATTCAGAATTTCTCCGTTCGATCCCGAACCGCCATAAATAACGCTGCGCTGTGTACACACACTTGAAGTAGGAGTACTCGTCCCCCCGCCTATACCAAGCACAATTCCTCCGGTAATTTTAAACGTATTCTGATCACAATCGAAACCGTCTTCGGGCGAAGTAGTTCCTGAAGCGATCACAACTCCGCCGGTAATGGTCAGCGTACCATTGGAATCGATGCCGTCATTGCCGGAACTGTAGCAATAAATACTTCCGCCATTGATCACAATACTGTTACTCGCATTCATACAATCGTCGTAACAGAGAGCGGCAATCATACCATCATTAACGGTCAGCACACTTTTACTCTCAATACCTTCGCTGCCCTCTCCTCCTGTGGCTCTTACCAGCACCGTTCCACCGTTGATAGTCAATGCGCCTTCCGCTTTCATTGCTTTAGCTGATGAATCGAGCTTGCCGTATACATACTGTGTACCGGTAGTGATCACTTTTACCGTACCGTCATGGATAGTAATCGAACCGTCGCAATTCATACCTTTGCCCGCAGCTCCCGTACTTTGAAGAGCTATTTCGCCTCCTTCAATTACTATATCTCCATCACACTTGATTCCTGCACACGAACTCAGATCATCATCTTCATAAAGAGGTTTCTGAGAAGTGAATGCGGTTATCTTTCCTCCGGAAACCGTCAGGTTTCCATTGCACGAAATTCCTTTGGAACCGGCTCCCGTAACTTCCGCCTGAAGAGCGCCTCCGCTGATTATCACATCTAACTCCGATTTAAAACCATGCGCTTTATCAGCCGTAGTCGCAACTTTGACAAAACCACCTGTCATCGTGATTCCTCCGTCTTCACATTGGATGGCGTCTTCCGTAGAAGAGATATTCAACACTCCGCCGCCGATGATAACGGCATCATTGGTATGGATTCCATCTTTCACTGCCGAAGGTACCGAGATATTGCATCCGCTACGCAGACGTATGTATTCGTCACTGACTATCGCATGTTTATAATTTCCGGTTACCGACAGCGAACCGCTTCCACTGAATATCAGCTGTCCTTCACTAAAGAAACAGGACTTCATATCTTCTCCGTCAGTCAGTGTATAAGATGTTCCGTCGGTCAGTGTATTGGTCGTGCCCTCCGCGCAGACAACAAATACCCGTTTCGATGACTGAATATTAATGGCAGCACCCACAGGATTATGAATAGACGTTCCACTCAATGACAGTTTGAACTTCTTTTCACTATATACCTTAAACGAACCGTCTGTCGTAGCACCTTTCAAGACATACTCTATTCCCTTGACCGTAGAGTTCACTACTATATGCGCTCCGTTCTGCGAAACACTTACCCCATCAACTTCATTGCTGACAGTAGCCGTGGCCCCGTCATAGCTGACAGTAACTACAGAAGTGAATGATGAGTTTTCTATAAAATCATCATAATTCGCATCATTTTCATCCGTCACCACAGTCTCTGACATACTGCCGTAAGTTGTCCGATCACTTTCATCGAAAGCAATCGTAAAATTCAGCAAATCATCCGATTCTTCAGGAACAGTAGGATTGGGCTGGCTGCCTCCTTCTTCATCCGAACCGCCTCCCCATTTCCCCTCGTCAAACTCAGTCGAATCCGTCGTACAGCTTACCGACAACAACAGCAAGGAGGACAACATTAAAAATAGTACATTCTTTTTCATAATTTCCCTTTATTATCATATTATAATTGCGCAATTACAAATATATGCCGGAAAGAGAAGAATAAGAAAAAAAATCAATGAATTGGGGATTCTTATCGGCAAACAGACTTTATTTCCCAGGCAAGGCAATCAGCCCATTAACCCAATCATATTCATGCGTTAACAATCAGCATTCCCTGTACTCCTGCGGAGTCATTTCCACATGTTTACGGAAATATTTATTAAAAAAAGAAAGATTATTAAATCCTAGCGAAAAAGCAATTTCCTTCACAGGCAACCGGGTTGATTTCAATTGCGCCTTGGCATTCATGATAATAATTCCTGTGATAATCGCCAGTGGACTATGCCCGCTGGCTTTACGGATGGCACCGGAAAAATGCGCCGGAGTCACTCCGCACTTCTTCGCATAAAAAGAGACTTCGTGCTCCTGCGTATAATGAGTCATCAGCAACTGGACAAACTGGCGATAAAGCTCATGTTCACGCTTGATGGGTTCGTTAGTAGTCGGCTTACAACGTTTATACAACTCGCCTACCCCTTGAAAGAATATGGTGAAAATAGACTTCAATATCTCTTTGTTATCCAGCGTATTCGGCAAAGAATAGGCACGGATAAGCAGGCTGAAAGCGTTTCGGTACAGTTGCGCTACCTCTTCCTGCAATGCCATAATCGGATTATTCAGAATCATGGGAAGAAAATCCAGATAGGTCTCTACATAACTCACACGGGAGATAAATTCCGAAGAAAAGCCAGCAAAGCAGACACGTGTATCCGAAGATACTTCATGTATCTGTATGAATGATCCGGGAAGCACAGTCACAAAGTCATTATGAGTGATGGTAAACTCGGACAAATTGATCGTGGCACGCACAGTTCCCCGCGTACAAAGAACAAAGACTCCCGCCTTTATGTGACAGGGGAAGCGACCGTATTGATTCAGGATATCACCGGTTATGCTGTCATCTGTAACAAAATCGACCGGAAGATCAAATTTCGGAAGTGCATCATCTATGATCATAATTAAGAAATTTAGTTCCACAAAGATATCTTTTTTCATTTGAAATCCGGTTAAGCTTTTTATTAAAATATGAAAAACAGGACATCTATTATATAAAAGAGAACATTACAATTATCTGTTTTAAGACACGTATACACAAAACAATTAAAATAGAACATCGAATACCAAAAATAGAGCTTGATGTAAAAACAATATTAACCGACATTTGCAATGTTTTAATAAATACGTTGAAATAAAAACAAAAAAGAGAATGAAAACATTACGAAAACTATTTTATGTAGCTTGTACGATGTTCTTCCTGGCATCTTGCGAAGAAACTTACAACGACAAGCTGTTCTGGCCGGGCGAACTCAGTCAGGAATATGGCTCGTATATCAAACCATCCACGCTGGACCTGACCTACAGCGGAGAAAAATTAATCGGAAAAACGGTCAACTTTCAAACGGAAGACAGTGAAAAAGGAACACTGACATTGAACGACATCGTTCCGGGAGAAAAAGAGATTTCCATTCGGGTAGACTTGTTCGAAAAAAAAGATAATTACACGTTCAGCGGAGAAACAGTTTCGGGTGCGGGAACAACCGTAAAATACGCCGGCTCCATTACTCCGAAAACGATGAAACTGGATTTGAATGTAACGATGCCGCAAAATCAATGGATAAAAACTTATCAGATGAGCGAACTGACACGCGGCAGAGGAAAAGATGTCATACGCAATCAGACGACCGGCGAATATGAATGGGGAGAGTCGGACAATCAGATACTGACAGCAGCCCTCTATACCGACATGGATTTAGAGATGGTAAAGGATGCGGGAAGTTTGTACGCAACCGTATCCGTTATTATAAAAGGTATGGGAGGATATCTCCTGCCGCAATTACTCAAAAGTGTCACTCTGGAATCCGACGGAAACATTACTGCCGAATATACATCGGACGAACTACAATTGGGGGAACAGAAGTTCAGTGAAATCGACATGGATAATCCCGCATCCCTGCAACAAGTCATTAATTTCATTATGATGAAACTAATGTTCAATACATTGTCTGCCGATGATATTACTGCCGCAACCCAGGGACGCAATTACACAGAATCTCCCCGGGGACTGGCTTTCTGGTATCTGAAGAATGACCTTCTCTATGTCAAACCGGACCTTCCGGGCATTATCAGCCTGGCCATGCAAGGGCAGGGACAGACGGTCGATGCTCATCTGATAGCAGGCATTGCAGATGCTATCCTGAAATCCAATCCTTTCTTACTGAAGACTTTACTGGGAGTCGTGAGCGAATCATTGGATAACTCTTTATTATCCATGATCGCCCAGATGGATTATCCAAGTTTCCAGATGTTCTTCTCGTGGATAAAGGAAGGTATCCCCATGCAGATAGAAAAGGAGAACGGCCATACGCATATCTATCTGAACAGGGAAGCGCTGAGTCCTCTCATAGCCTTCATACCCAATCTCCAGCCTGTGATGGAAGGTATTCCTAATTTCGGACCGATGCTCTACAACTCCTACCTAGGCCCACTGTATGACAACTGGTCTATCATCACCCAACTGGATTTGGGACTCGACCTGACAGATAAAAATGAATGAGACTTTCCATCAGAAGAAAAAACATAAATTACAGAGACAATGAAGAAACTATATATTCTGACATTATTAATCTGCCTTACCGGATTCGGGAATAGTTTTGCCCAGACGTTGAAAGGGCATATATATGACGCCAATACCAATGAACCTTTGGTTGGCGCCGCAGTAACGTATAAATTGCACGGCAATCAGGGAACCGTGTCCGATATAAACGGAGCGTATGAAATCAAACTTCCGGAGGGAGGCGTCGATCTTGTATTCAGCTACATCGGTTACGAAGACGTTTTGATGCCCATTGTTATCGGCAGACGTGAAGTGATCACTAAAGACGTGTACATGAAAGAAAGTACCAAACTACTGGAAGAGGTAGTGGTAAGCGCCGGACGCTTTGAGCAAAAGCTCAGTAACGTCACCGTATCCATGGACTTGGTGAAAGCAGGCGATATCGCCCGTCAGGCACCGACGGATATCACTTCTACTCTCCGCACGCTGCCCGGCGTGGACATTGTGGACAAACAGCCTTCCATGCGTGGCGGCAGCGGATGGACCTACGGAGTAGGTGCCCGCAGCCAGATTCTGGTAGACGGAATGAGCACACTGAATCCCAAAACCGGAGAAATCAACTGGAACACCGTACCTCTAGAAAACATCGAACAGATAGAAGTAATCAAAGGAGCCTCATCCGTTTTGTACGGTTCGTCTGCTCTCAACGGTATTATCAATATCCGTACCGCCCGTCCGGGATTGACACCGAAAACCCGCTTCAGTGCCTATATCGGTATATATGGCGATGCCGAAAACGACGAATACCAATGGAGCGACAAAAGTTTCTGGAAGGACGACAAGTATTCCGTCAAACCCATCCTGCGCGGGAACCTTCTCAGCGGTATACGAAACCCCATCTATGAAGGCTTCGATCTCTCCCACTCCCGCCGTATCGGCAACTTTGACGTCAGCGGAAGCATTAACCTCTTTACCGATGAAGGATACCGTCAACAAGGATATAACAAACGTTTCCGCATGGGCGGCAATCTGACTTATCATCAACCGGACATGGGTATGAAGATATTGAACTATGGCCTGAATGTTGATTTTCTTTCCAATCAATACGGAGATTTCTTCATCTGGAGATCACCGACAGAAGTTTACAAACCGTCTCCTTTCACCAACATGGGACGCGAAGAAAACAACTTCCACATCGACCCGTTCATCAACTACGTGAATCCGGAAAACGGAACGTCACACAAGATCAAAGGACGTTTCTATCATAGTGCCGACAACATAGTCAAGCCCAGTCAGGGAAACTCCATCACCGACATCCTTGGAAATATGGGAACGAATGCTCAGACTATACAGAATATAGCAGGCGGCGATTACAGTTCGCTCTACCCGGCATTGGTCGGCATCGGCTCCGGTCTGATCAACAATAATCTGGAAGATGCCATGAACGGGGTATTCACTTCCTTGGGCAACATCTTCCCCAACGCCACCACCGCCGATTATTGTGACCTCATCTCATGGGTGATGGACAACGGACTGCCAAGTGACCTGATGAACGGCATACAAAACGGACAAGTCCCCAGTGATCTCATCCCCTGGCTGTCCAACGTAATGAATCCGACCCGAAACAACGCTAAAACGAAAACGGACAAGAACTATAATTATTATCTTGACTACCAGTTCAACAAGAAATGGGACGGCGGCGCACAAATCACTACCGGAATGACTTACGAGCACGTCCGCTACAATTCTTCTATCATGGATCAAGTGTACAAAAGCGATAATGTAGCCGCCTTCTTCCAGTACGACCAGCGCTTTTGGGACCGCCTGAGCGTATCGGCAGGGGTACGAGCCGAATACTACCGCGTGAACAACCACCACCGTGAAGCAGAAACGAAAATATTCGGGGCCAAAGTTCCGTTCCGTCCCGTGTTCCGTGCCGGACTGAACTATCAGTTAGCCGATTACAGCTTTATCCGTGCCAGCGCCGGACAAGGTTACCGCAATCCGTCCATCAACGAGAAATATCTCCGCAAGGACATCGGAGGAGTGGGTATCTATCCGAACCTCGACATCAAACCGGAGAAAGGTTACAACGCCGAACTGGGATTCAAGCAAGGATATAAGATCGGCAACTTCCAAGGTTTTGTAGACGTAGCCGGATTCTATACCGAGTACAGAGACATGGTTGAATTTCAGTTCGGCTTGTTCAATAACGCAGACTACAGCATGATCAACAGCATCAGCGATGCCATCCAGATGGTAATGGACGGCAAAGGTTTCGGTATCGGAGCACAGTTCCACAACGTATCGAAAGCGCAAATCTACGGTATGGAGATTTCGACAAACGGCGTTTATGACTTCAACAAGAATACGAAACTATTCTATAATCTGGGATATGTATATACTGAGCCCCGCGACGCTGACTATAAGGAACGCAATGAAATAGAAGATTTATACACCGACGCCCTTCAGATGAAGGAGAAGTCGAATACAGGCAAGTACCTGAAATACCGCCCGAAGCACAGTTTTAAAGCAACGGTCGATTTTCAATGGAAACGTATCAATCTGGGTGCCAACTTTGCATGGAAGAGCAAGATACTCGCAGTAGATTACCTCATGATGGACGAACGCGAAAAGCAACAACAAGACTTAATGGACTATGTACGCACGATCCTCTTCGGAAAATCGAGAGGAGAAACACTGGCTACTTACTGGAAAAAACATAATACAGACTATGCCACCGTTGACTTGCGCTTCGGGGTAAAAGCGACCAAAGAAGTCGCCTTCCAGTTCATGGTCAATAACCTGTTGAATAAAGAATACAGTTACCGCCCGATGGCAGTAGCCGCTCCCCGTACTTTTGTAGTGAAAATGGACATCACATTCTGAAAAACTCACTTAGATTACTGGTTGAACCTGTCGGGGAAGTCTCCCCGACAGGTTTTTTATTTCCACCCAACAGAGCAAAACATCAACTTCCGGACAGCTGACAGCAGAACCTGTGAAACAAACAAGTAGCAACGTATATTAACACAAAGAGAAAAATAGTCACCGCTAACCTGGTGCTTCTTTGTGATTTTTGTTTATTTTTGGCAACTAATATAACACATACAACAAAACTCCACTGCTAATGAAGAAGAATATCTATATATTATTTATTACAGCTCTGCTTATACGGACGCTTCCACTACACTCAGCAAACCTGGATACCGACCACTTATCTACTTTGAAACGCTTAATTGACAGCAATATAGCATACGACTCCATCGCACCGATGGACAGCGTCATCGTCTGGGGACAGGAAATCAGTCCTATACTGGAAAAAGAGAATCAGATGGAACTGTCTTTCAGTATCAGACAACTGGTCGTATACATCTATTCCCTGCGCGGAGATATCGGAAAGGCCATCGACGAAGCAAGACTGATGTACGAAAAGGCGGAAGCAATGAAATACGATTTAGGGATAGCCCTTTCGAGCGCAGCCATCGGAGATGCCTATTTCTGTTCCAATATGCCCGAAGAAGCCATCGACTCGTATAAGGAAGCCATCCGTTACCCCGCCACGCCTTCGGAAAACAATTATTATAAGGAAATGACCATCCTGAAACTTATACAGATTCTCATACAAGAGACCCATATAAAGGAAGCGGAGAAATATAGAAAGATTCTTTCGGAGTCAAAATCCATACATACCCATAAAACGCTGCAATTCCTGACACTTGCCACAGATGCCATTTATTATATCGCAAAGAATGATCTGCACAATGCACAAGACTGTCTGCTGCAAGCAGAACAAATCTACCAATCGAATCCACAGCCTTATTATCGCACCACCTATTATTATATGCAGGGACGATACAATGAAGCAACCGGAAATCATCCACTTGCCTTGCAGTATTACGATGATATCTTGGCGGGCATTCCGCAAAAGATGCGGTCCATCATCTATTTGCAGACCGCCTATACCAAAGCAAACCTGCTGATAAAAATGAACAATAAAACGGAAGCCGCCCACCTATATGAAGAAATCAGTGTGATCACAGATTCGGTAGTTGCTCCCAGCTACGCTCACCGCATCAACAATCTTCGGGCATCTTATCAGGAGAACCGGATGAAAGTAGAGAACAAAGCCGAGTTCAACCGTATTTTTATGGGCGGCATCCTGATCGGAATCATCGTTTTGGGCGTAATCATCCATCTGGCCATACATATATTAAAACAAAACAAGAAAATAGCCAAATCCAAAATACGCATGGAGCAGTCACGGCTAAACGCGGAAAACGCCATGCAGACGAAAAGCCTTTTCCTCTCTAATATGAGCCATGAAATCCGGACTCCGCTTAGCGCCCTTTCCGGATTCTCCAGTCTGCTGACCGAACAGGCACTCGATGAAGAAACCCGCCGACAGTGCGGTGACATCATACAACAAAACTCCGACTTACTGCTCAAACTAATCAATGACGTGATCGACCTTTCCAATCTGGAAATCGGAAATATGAAGTTCAACTTCAACCATTATGACGCTATCGCTATCTGTAATAATGTGATAGACACCGTCAACAAAGTGAAACAAACACAGGCAGAACTCCGTTTCCATACTTCGCTGACCTCTCTGAAGTTATACACGGACGATTCGCGTTTGCAACAGTTACTCATCAACTTACTGATCAACGCGACCAAATTCACTCCGCAGGGAAGTATCACCCTCGAAGTCCGGCAGGAATCAGAAGACTTTGCCCTGTTCTCCGTCACCGACACCGGTTGCGGAATCCCGTTGGAAAAGCAAAGTTCGATCTTCAACCGCTTTGAGAAGCTGAATGAAGGCGCACAGGGAACCGGACTCGGACTCTCCATCTGCCAACTGATTATCGAACGCATCGGCGGCAAGATATGGATAGACTCAACCTATACAGACGGATGTCGGTTCTATTTCACACACCCCATTCACCCCATGAACAAAGGAAAGGAGACACAGGCATGAAACGATTACTGACCCTCTTTATATTAGCGATACTGGCAGGAGCGCCCCAAGCCTTCTGCAACCAAACCGAGACAGAAAAAGACAGCCTGCTCCAGTCGCTGGATACCTTACCCGCCAACGCATCCCGTTTGGAGACACTTTATAAGCTGGCTTATCTGGACCCGATGTCTCCCTCCTGTGCATACTACTTGGGGAAACTGCTGGATGAGGCGATCCAACAGAATGACCAATATTACCAATGCCTTGCCATGTACGCCCATGTAGTTTACTATTACAACCATCAGGATGAAGAAAACACGGAACTATGGATGGAAAAGCTCTCTCAGACAGCCCTGGAGCACAAATACTATGACCTATATTTCGGAGGAAAAAGAGCGGATATCACCATGCACATCTTGAAGCGGAAAATAGAATACAGCATCACCCAAGCCGAAGATATGTTCAATTTAGCACAGAAACTGAACAATGCCAAGGGGATGTCATCCGCCAAACTATGTCTGATGACTGCCTATATGATGACCGCACGCTTTAAAGAAGGAGAAGAAGCCGCATACGAAGCCTATCGCCTCCTGCCGCCGGACGCGTCACTGGAATTGCGCAGGGACGTATTACAGGAAATAGCCCTGTCCTGCTCCTACACCAAAGATAAAAGATTCATGAAATACCTTCAGGAATACAGAAGCACACTGGAAGCACTGACACAGGCAGATCGTTCGCCGCAAAACTACAGTTATCTGTTAATGGAAACGTTGTATGCCGATCATTATCTGAAAGAAGGCAAGACGGACGAGGCTCGTCCGCATCTGAAAAAGATGGATGAATACTTCTCACCGACCAGCTATGTCCCCTGCCGCGGCTTATACTATAATGTATATTCGCACTACTATCGCATAACCCAAGAATATGACAAAGCCATAGCTTATTCCGATACTGCCGTTAATCTCCTTGCCGAAGTATCGGACAATGAAGGATTAAGTTACCAAATAGAACGTGCAGGCATTTTCACAGATGCCGGACGGGCGGATGAATCTACTGCACTGCTCCGTAGCCTGCTGGCAAAAAAGGATTCATTATATCGGGAACTGTCCATTTCGCAGACCGATGAAATCTATCAGATGCGCAATATGTACAGCCTGCTTCTCGAAAAAGAACAGTACAAAGCCATGATCCATTATGCCGGATTTACCCTGATAGCGATCGCCCTGCTGATTCTGATTCCTTCGGTCATACGCATCTACTACGTACGCAAAAAGTTGAAGAAAGAAGAAGATGAAATTCGGGAACTGAGTCAGATAGCAGAAGAAGCGAACGAAGTGAAAAGCCGCTTCCTTACTAATATGAGTTATAACATACGCATTCCATTGAACAACGTATTAGGATTCTCGCAACTGATGACCACTGATCCGGAAAGCATGGACGCCTCCCAATGGAAGGAATATTCGGAAATTATCCAGACCAATTCCGCCGAACTCATACAGCTGGTCAACGACGTACTCGACCTTTCGAGACTGGAAGCGGGCAGAACCAAGTGGCAGATACAGGAGCACGAAATCATTTCGATGTGCTCGGACATCCTCGGCATGGTACGCATGAGATGTGAAGACAAAATACACGTCGACTTCCGCACGGAAATAGAAAGCCAGCCGTTTCAGGCAGACATCGCCCGACTTACACAACTGATACTTAGCACACTGATCTATTCCGACCCGTGTGAAGAGAAAAGAAAGGTATCCTTCTTTTTGGAACGTGACCGGTCCAAGGGGTTGTTCATCTTCCGGATAGTCAACAGTCCGCTGGCAGCCCCCACCCTGCAAACGCAGAAAGTGGAAGTCCGCCATAGCATCAACCAGCTGACAATCGCATACTTCAAAGGTACATATACCATTGAACCGGATGCACCGGAAGGTCCCACCCTGATTTTCACTTATCCATATAACCAAACAAATAACATACAATAATATGGCCTGCCATCTGATAACCAGAAAAATACACCTGATCATACTTCTCGCCGGAGTTATCCTGTCAGTTCCTTCCATCATACATGCCTCCACCGTCACGACTCCTGCCGACAGTCTGCAAAATCTGCTGAAAAGCAGTACGGACGCGAAGCAACGGGCAATCATCTACATACATCTGGCGGATATCTATGCGGACAGCCTGAGCATCGCCCCGACATATTGGGACAAAGCACTCACCGAAGCCACCCAAATAAAGGACGAATATATGATGAAGCTCGCACTGGACGCACTTATCCAACGGTATGCGTCCAAGGACAGAGAAAAAGTAGAGAAATACATATCCTTCGCACAACAGAATCTTCCGGAAAAACATAATACCTTATTCCGGTATTATCTGTATTGCTATAACATCTGGGCGGAAATGCGGAAAAACAATTCGCTGGAAACCATCGAACTGGAACTAGACAAACTGAAAACAGAAAGCCACGGAAAGATGACGCCCGAAGCGCAGATTCAATGGGAATATCTGACCGGGGTATCACTGGATTATACGGCCATGCTGACTCATTCATACCGTGACATCTCCAATGCCATTCCTTATGTAGAACGCGCATTGGAGAAATTAACTCCTTATCCTTTTCAAGACAGGGTGCACTTCGAAACACTGTGCCATTATGAACTGGCAGACTTATATACATCCGTCGAAAACAAAAAGGCGGCAGAAGAAATAAACAAAATGATCGAACTACATAAGCAATGGAATAATATGAATACGACTTTCAACCGGGAGTTCCTGGATGAATCACGTTATTACATGGCAAAATATTCCCAGATGATTTTCATGACCGATCTCATTTCCAAGGAAGACACAAAGAAATACTATCAGAAATATATCCAAATAGCACATAAAAAGAAGATCGTAAAGAGCACCTACGAGACGACAGCTAAATATTATCAGACAATGGGTGAATATAAAATGGCAATAACTTATATTGATTCGGCCATTCAAAACCAACCTTTCAAGCCTGTCAATCTGGTCCCTATCTATTCGATAAAGGCTAGTCTATACTATCAACTGAAAGACTACAAAAATGCTTATCTTACGTTGAAAGAAAGCAACAAGCATAGAATAGCGGACCAATCTGAAAAGAAAGAGAAGCAAATGATCGAAATGCAGACCCGCTTTGACGTCAACAAGCTGAAACTAGAAAAAAGCGAACTCGCCAATAGAAACAAACAAATCGCTCTGACCGGTACTTTAGTCTTGTTATTAGCCGTCATCGGTTGGAGTCTTTACCAGCGTATCATGGTAAAACGCCTGAAAAGAATGCACAAAGAACTGGTCATCGCGCACGAAGAAGTCAGAAAACAGAGCATAAGAGCCACCGAAAGTGAAAAGATGAAAACGGCTTTCCTCAACTCGATCTGCCATGAGATACGTACTCCGCTTAACTCAATCAGCGGATTCTCCGAACTTATTTTTGACGAGTCTCTGGATATGGACACGAAAAGGGAGTTCCAGCATCTGATACAAAGCAACTCTGCCGCCCTGGCTGCTCTGATGGACAATATGCTGGAACTGTCGAAACTTGTCAGTTCCGATCTACCTCTGCCTGTAGAGCCTGCGGACGTCTATGGACTGTGCATAGAAGAAATGAGCGCCCTGGAAAAGACAATCTCAAAGAAAGAGATAAAGTGTATATTCGAAGGAGATAAAGACGGATCGATGGTACCGACCAACACATTTTATCTCTGTCGTGTGATCGGCAACCTGCTGAGTAATGCCGCCAAATTCACAGAAAGCGGAACCATAACCCTGACCTGTAACGTCGAAAAGAAAAAAGGACAATTGGTTATCTCCGTTGCCGATACGGGCATCGGCATACCTGCCGACAAGCAGGAATGGGTGTTCGAACGTTTCACCAAAGTAGACGACTTCAAGCCGGGCACCGGACTAGGTCTGTACATCTGCCGCATTATCATACAACGCCTCGGAGGACAGATCAGCATTGATTCCGGCTATACTTCCGGCTGTAAAATGGTGGTTACTCTTCCCGTTTAACCACCTGCCCGAATGCTTTTTCTGTTTCCGGGTTCTTTCAGATTCGTCAACAATTCGTATCTTTGCCGCCCGAATACAATAAAGTCGTCAAAATGAAAAAACGAATCTTACTCATTGCACTCTTATTTTGCTCCGTTTTAGCACAGGCACAGGACGTTTTTGTAACAGCGGATTTTGTCAGCAGCTACATTTGGAGAGGTATGGACAGTGGTAACGCCAGTGTACAGCCGTCATTGGGCGTCAACTGGAAAGGGCTGACTGCCTATGTCTGGGGTTCGACCGAATTTCGCCATAAGAATAATGAAATAGATTTGTCATTGGAATACGAATACAGGAATCTGACCTTATACGCCAACAACTACTTCACGCAAACGGAAGAAGAACCTTTCAAGTACTTCAATTACAGTTCACACTCCACCGGACATACTTTTGAAGTCGGTGCCGGATATATGCTTTGCGAGAAATTCCCGCTTTCAGTCAGCTGGTACACCACATTTGCGGGGAATGATTACCGCGAAAACGGGAAACGTGCGTGGTCCAGTTACTGCGAACTCAGTTATCCGTTCAGTATAAAGAAGGTGGACCTTGCCCTTGAAGCAGGCTTTACCCCTTGGGACGGTATGTATTCCGATAAGTTCAACGTTGTCAACATCGGACTTTCGGCCACCAAAGAACTAAAGATTACCTCTACTTTCTCTTTGCCGATCTTCGGAAAAGTGATCGCCAATCCTTATGAAGAGCAAGTCTACTTTGTAGTCGGCCTTACCTTATAACCCAAGCATATATAGCTTTCAGTAGTTTCTACCGCTTGAAACTACAGTTTCATCACCTTGAAACCAGAGTTTCTTCAGCTTGAAACTTTAGTTTCTGCAGCTTGGAACTTTAGTTTCTGCAGCTTGGAACCTTTGGTTTCTGCAGCTTGGAACCTTTGGTTTCAACGCTTTGGAACTATAGTTTCATCGCATGGAAACCAACTAGACTAAGGCATTCCTGAAATCGCCTGTATATAGAATAAAAACAAGAGCCGCCATCCCTTGTTACTTTGCCTGCTTTTTATCCGTTGCCCCCCCTTATCGCATTGTGACGGCAACATCTTCTGTCACGCTGCTGTCACCACTTGCCGTCACCAGATGAATCATTTATAGTCAGACAGTTACCCTTCGAACGGTGACGGTGACAGATCTTTTTATAAAAAACAATTCCTATGGTAGTGTCTCTTTTTCCCATTCCCATCCCCCTTCTCCCCCAAACCGCCACAGGACTAAACTAAACCCATAAACTTCCCCCTTATTTGCTCAAAAAACTTAATAATGTGCATTTTTTACTCGGTTTTCTTGTCAGAACCAAGTGTTTGAGTAAATTTGCACGCTGATAGTTAACCGGATAGTTTGGATAGCAAGATTATTACTACTTGACTACTGGCTGCTAATGTGTAGAAATACTAATACTAAAATTAATAGCATGAGTTTGAAAATTGTTGTATTGGCAAAACAAGTTCCCGACACACGTAACGTTGGGAAAGATGCCATGAAAGCCGACGGAACTATTAACCGTGCGGCACTCCCTGCCATCTTCAACCCCGAAGACCTGAATGCCCTTGAGCAAGCTCTTCGTCTGAAAGATGCTCACCCAGGCTCTACCGTAACCATTCTGACAATGGGACCGGGACGCGCTGCTGATATTATTCGTGAAGGACTTTTCCGTGGTGCCGATAATGGTTATTTGCTGACTGACCGCGCTTTTGCCGGTGCAGATACGCTGGCTACAAGCTACGCTCTGGCAACTGCTATCCGCAAAATCGGTGAGTGCGACATTATAATCGGCGGTCGTCAGGCTATCGACGGTGACACGGCACAGGTAGGTCCGCAGGTGGCAGAAAAACTTGGTTTGACGCAAATCACATACGCTGAAGAGATTCTGGAAGTAGGTGACGGCAAAATCAAAGTGAAACGTCACATCGACGGTGGCGTTGAAACGGTAGAAGGTCCGCTGCCCATCGTTATCACAGTCAACGGCTCGGCTGCTCCCTGCCGTCCGCGTAACGCCAAGCTGGTACAGAAGTACAAACACGCCAAAACCGTTACGGAAAAACAACAAGGTAACCTCGACTATACCGATCTGTATGACAAGCGCGATTACCTCAACCTGCCCGAATGGAGCGTAGCCGACGTTAACGGCGACCTCGCCCAATGCGGTCTGTCCGGTTCGCCTACGAAAGTAAAAGCCATCCAGAACATCGTGTTCCAGGCCAAAGAGAGCAAAACCATCAGCGGCAGCGACCGTGATGTGGAAGAACTGATTGTTGAACTGTTAGCTAACCATACCATCGGATAATCATGAATAACTTATTTGTATATTGCGAAATAGAAGAAGGCATCGTCGCAGACGTCAGCCTGGAACTTCTGACAAAAGGTCGTTCGTTGGCTAACGAACTCAACTGCCAACTCGAAGCAGTAGTTGCCGGCACCGGCCTCAAAGAAATTGAAAAGCAAATCCTTCCTTATGGAGTAGACAAACTCCACGTTTTCGACGCTGAAGGACTTTATCCTTATACTTCACTTCCTCACACTTCCATCCTCGTAAACCTCTTCAAAGAAGAACAGCCGCAAATCTGTCTGATGGGTGCTACCGTTATCGGTCGTGACCTCGGCCCGCGTGTTTCTTCGGCTTTGACCAGCGGTTTGACTGCCGACTGTACATCCCTTGAAATCGGTGACCACGAAGATAAGAAAGAAGGAAAAGTTTATAAGAACCTGTTGTACCAAATCCGTCCGGCATTCGGCGGTAACATCGTTGCAACCATCGTCAACCCCGAACACCGCCCACAGATGGCAACCGTTCGCGAAGGCGTGATGAAGAAAGAAATCGTTTCTCCGGCTTATCAGGGAGAAGTGATCCGCCACGACGTGAAGAAGTACGTAGCCGACACAGACTATGTGGTTAAAGTAATCGAACGCCACGTAGAAAAAGCGAAGAACAACCTGAAAGGCTCTCCGATCATCATTGCCGGTGGTTACGGAGTAGGTTCGAAAGAAAACTTCGACCTGCTGTTCAGCCTGGCAAAGGAACTTCACGCCGAAGTAGGTGCAAGCCGTGCCGCTGTTGACGCAGGTTTTGCAGAACACGACCGCCAGATTGGTCAGACAGGTGTAACGGTTCGTCCGAAACTCTACATTGCTTGTGGTATCTCAGGACAAATCCAGCATATCGCCGGTATGCAGGAAAGTGGTATTATCATCTCTATCAACAACGATCCGGATGCTCCGATCAACACGATTGCAGACTATGTAATCAACGGAACCATCGAAGAAGTTGTGCCGAAGATGATTAAGTATTATAAACAGAATAGCAAGTAAAGAAAGATGGCTAATTTTTACACAGAAATACCGGAACTCAAGTATCACTTGAACAATCCGATGATGAAACGTATTTGCGAACTTAAAGAACGCAACTACAGAGATAAAGATGAATTCGACTACGCTCCTCTGGATTTTGAGGACGCACTGGACTCTTACGATAAAGTATTGGAGATCACCGGAGAAATAACAGGCGAAATTATCAACGCAAACGCTGAAGGCGTTGACGAAGAAGGTCCTCACTGTGCCAACGGACGGGTAGAATACGCTTCCGGCACTAAAGAAAATCTGGACGCGATGGTCAAAGCCGGTCTGAACGGAATGACAATGCCACGCCGTTTCGGCGGACTGAACTTCCCGATCACTCCATACACCATGTGTGCCGAGATCGTTGCTGCCGCCGATGCAGGTTTCGGAAATATCTGGTCTTTGCAGGACTGTATCGAAACACTGTATGAATTCGGTAATGCCGACCAGCACAGCCGTTTCATCCCCCGCGTATGTCAGGGTGAAACCATGTCTATGGACCTGACCGAACCGGATGCAGGTTCCGACCTCCAGGCAGTAATGCTGAAAGCTACTTACAGCGAAAAAGACGGTTGCTGGCTGCTGAACGGTGTGAAACGTTTCATCACCAACGGCGATGCAGATATCCATCTGGTACTTGCCCGTTCGGAAGAAGGAACGAGAGACGGTCGCGGTCTGTCCATGTTCATCTATGACAAGCGTCAGGGTGGTGTGGATGTACGCCGTATCGAACACAAGCTGGGTATCCACGGTTCTCCTACCTGCGAATTGGTTTACAAGAATGCCAAAGCCGAACTTTGCGGTGACCGCAAACTCGGTCTGATCAAATATGTAATGGCATTGATGAACGGTGCCCGTCTGGGTATCGCCGCACAATCTGTAGGATTGAGCCAGGCTGCTTACAATGAAGGACTGGCCTATGCCAAAGACCGCAAGCAGTTCGGAAAAGCAATCATCGACTTCCCTGCCGTGTATGACATGCTCGCCATTATGAAAGGTAAGCTGGATGCCGGCCGTGCGCTGCTTTATCAGACAGCCCGCTACGTAGACATCTACAAAGCACTGGACGACATCTCACGCGAACGCAAGCTGACTCCGGAAGAACGTCTGGAACAGAAGAAATACGCAAAGTTAGCCGACAGTTTCACTCCGCTTGCCAAAGGTATGAACTCCGAATATGCGAATCAGAACGCTTACGACTGTATACAGATTCACGGAGGCTCGGGCTTCATGATGGAATATGCCTGCCAGCGCATCTACCGCGACGCACGTATCACCAGCATCTACGAAGGTACCACCCAGTTGCAGACTGTAGCCGCTATCCGCTATGTAACCAACGGTTCTTACCTTGCTACGATCCGCGAATTTGAAACAGTACCCTGTTCACCGGAAATGGAACCGCTGATGTCCCGTCTGAAAAAGATGGCCGACCAGTTCGAAGCCAGCACCAACGCCGTTAAAGAAGCTCAGGATCAGGAACTGCTCGACTTCACAGCCCGCAGACTGATGGAAATGGCTGCCGATATCATCATGTGCCACCTGCTGATTCAGGACGCAAGCAAGGCTGCCGACCTGTTCTCCAAATCTGCACATGTATATCTGAACTTTGCTGAAGCGGAAGTTACGAAGCATACCAACTTTATCAAAAATATGGATAAAGAAGACCTTGCTTTCTACAAAAAGTAACCCTAAAAGGGTGACTAACGATAAAAGCATCCCTTCCAACGAAGCGGATGCTTTTTTTGTCCTCTTCTTTCCAAAAGGAACTTACTAAATCTCAAAGTATTAGTATTCTCGTTGTCCGCATAAATATCCCCCTCCCATTTACCCTCTATTTCATTATTATTCTGTACTTTTGTACAAAAAGAGAGTAATATCAATCTACGACTTAATAAAAGAGAGAAATATGGCGTTTAGACTCAGACCTTTACACGAGGATAAGCTACATTTTGCAGATTTATCAAATACACAAATTCTGATACTGGCACTCGAAGCGTCTCAGAAACTTGAATGGAATATCGAAGGAATCGCTCTTCGTGAAGTCATATTTTATGTTCCAATGGATATGCGTTCCCAAGGAGAAGAAGTGACTTTCACCATCGAAGAAGGAAACAGCGGTGAAATATCCGTCCGCAGTCAATGCGCCTCCGTACAACTGGTAGATTATGGCAAAAATCGCAAGAATATCCAAAAATTACAGGAAACGATGGAAGAGATCAAATCAACTTTGACACCGGAAGAACTGGCACAAAAAGCCAACGAGCTGGAAGAAGACCTCACCCGCCCGCTGACGGAAGAAGAACGGAGGCTTCAGGCAGAAAGCGAAAAAGAGTCGTCTTTCATCCATTTCTTTATCCCCCGGAAGGGATTCATCGCGACACCGGTTCTGATAGACATCAATATCCTTGTCTTCATACTGATGGCAGCTACCGGAGCGGGAATTCTGGAACCTTCCACACTGGTCTTGCTAAACTGGGGCGCCGACTTCGGTCCGCTCACCCTGACCGGTGACTGGTGGCGTGCCGTAACCTGCAACTTTGTGCATATCGGCGCTTTCCATCTGCTGATGAATATGTACGCCTTTATATATATAGGTATCTGGCTGGAACATCTGATAGGTACGCGTCGTATGTTCGTCTCTTATCTGCTGACGGGACTCTGTTCGGCTGTCTTCAGCCTCTATATGCATGCGGAAACGATCAGTGCCGGAGCTTCCGGTTCGATCTTCGGACTCTACGGTATCTTTCTGGCTTTCCTGCTGTTCCACCGCATCGAGAGATCGCAGCGGAAGGCTTTGCTAACCAGCATTCTTATCTTCGTAGGCTACAATCTCATCTACGGCATACGGGCCGGAGTAGACAATGCCGCACACATCGGCGGTTTACTCAGCGGATTCCTTTTGGGATTCATCTATGTATTCGGCGAACGGATGAAGAAGCCCGAAGCCGGAAGAACGGTTTCCATCATCGGAGAACTGATCATCTTCAGTGTCTTCCTGTTCAGCTTCCTTTCACTTTGCCGCAATGTTCCCTCGACATATCAGGAAATACGTAACGAATGGAAAAGCGGACTTGTAGAAGCCTATTATAAGGAACAGGAAGAGGAACAGAAAAAAAGCGCCAGTCGCCGGGTGACCGGCAGCCCCCGGAAATCTTCCACTTCCGAACAGTTCCCGTATACTCCCATGTCGGATGAGGATACGTGGCTTTCATGCTATGACGCTGTATCAAAATTCAGTTGCCAGTATCCTACCAACTGGTACAAGATAACCGGCACGAAAGCGCCGACTCCCGATTCGGAGCCCCCCCTGCTGAAACTCGTCAATGGCGGCAGTCAGCTGACCGTGACCAGCAACAGCTATGATACGCAGGATGAGTTCGAACGTATGAAGAAGCTGCTCCTCACCCTCCCCCGAAATGAGGAAGGAAAGCCCTCGGAGGATTACAAGCAGAGCAAAGTCAACATCAACGGCCTGCCTATGACGAAGACGACCAATCCTTTGCGGATCGGCCACCCCGACGAAAAAGGAGAAGAAATGCAACAAACCGTATTATTGTACTTTCAGGAGAATAAGAGAAGAGTCTTTGCCATCGTCATGCTGGTTGCGGACGAAAAGGCTCAGGCTGATCTGGACGCAATCACGTCCAGTATTCAAATCGAAAAATAAAAGTAAGTATGAAAGCATATATCCAAGTCAAGCAAGTAGGAAAAAGGAAATGCAGCATCGAAAAGATGCCGATCGATTTCCCCACTCCTCCTGCCAGTGTGCAGGAACTGATTGAAGCGGTCGTCTGCTGGCAAGTAAAGGAGTACAACGAACGGCTGCAACAAAGTGAAATGCTGAAATACCTCACCTGTGAAGAGATGGAGGACAAGGCCGCCGCCGGCAAAGTAGGCTTCGAAGCAAACTATAACGGCAGACCGGCTGTGGAAACCGAAGCCATCATCAATGCTTTGCAATCGTATGAAGACGGAATCTTCCGCATCTTTCTGGACGATGCGGAACTCGGAGAATTATCCTCCTCCGTCCAACTGAAAGAAGAATCTACACTTACCTTTATCCGGCTGGCAATGCTGTCAGGAAGACTTTGGTAACTGCAATATAAACTCTAAAAGCTTAAAGTCATGAGAATTACTTACAACGACAAATTGAACAAGCTGCTAAACCCCTATTTGGAGAGTTTACTAAAGGAAAAATCAAGCCTGGAGCCGGAAACGCTTACCCTGTTCGACATGTTCATGGAGGATTTGGACATGGGAGGACGGTATGGTATATTCAGTGAGATACTGGAGCCTCGTCTGGAGGAGATCATCCGGGAAGAAAACATCGAAAGCATTGCCAATCTGATGGATGGCAGACTTAACACGCTGTTCCGCTATATGTTGGGCGACGAATTCGCCGGACTGTTCCATACTTATCTGCAACTCGAAGCACGCTGTCCGCATACCATCGGATACGACCGGCGCGCCCAGCGTTCCGCCCATCCGTCCAATCATCTGGACCATGCCAGAGACGCATGGCTACAGTTTTTAAAGTTACGCGCTACCGGATTTTCAGTGGAAGCGATCTTAAAAGGAGGAAATACACCCGAAGATACAGAAGAATTCAGCGGCTATATGAACTCTTCCTACTGGCTGGCCGCACAAATAGCGCAAGGTAACGAAAAAGTAATCGAATACCTGAATCAGGTACTGACCAGCGAAAACAATGTCCACCGCCTGCAACGCTGGTATCTCCACGCCATCGCCATCAGCGGACACCGCCCGCTGTTGGAACTGGAAGGCAAACTGCTGCTGGCAGCCAAGCTACAAGAAGGACTGCGCCAAGCCATCGTGGAAACGATGGACGAAGGATGTCCCGAAAGTTACCTCTACCTGTTCTCCATCATCTACAACAACGGACTGCAACGTTTTGCCTCCGTCAAGCGAAGCATCGCCGTATGCACCGGAATCGGCGAACAGGACAGCAGCGAACGGATTACCAACAAGTATGTCGAACTGATCTGGAATTTCCTGAATCATCCCGAAACAGCCCGCAATACCCTGCAAAGCAAGGATACAGTCGAACTTTATCTGGCTTTGTGGAGCATCGGATTCTATGATACGGACGAGATCAGAGCCATCGTACCGGACATCATCCGAAAGGGAGCCAAGCATCAGATACAGACGTTACTGTACTTCCTGCGCTGCACGCAATCGTCTCAGATGAATCATCTGATCAGCAAAGACGCATTCGAAGTGTGGCACGACGATCCGAAAGTGGTGGCGGCTATCCTTCCTCTTTATATGGACGGGCTTTATCTAAGCCGATACAGCGATAACAAGGAAGCTCCCACACTCAGCGATTATTTTGAAACGCCGGAAGAGGCGGTCCGTCACTACGGATATCTGAAACAAGTCTACCAGTCTATTTCCGCCAAGGAAGTCTATTCGCCTTATGTATTCCCGTGGGATTGTGTGGTGCTCACCCGTTCGGATGTAGTCCTCAAAATGGCGTACATCGCATGGATGACCAACGATATCCGGCTGAGAGAGGAACTTTGCACGTATCTTCCCGCGCTCGAATCTTACAGCCGTGCCAGCTATATCGGAATCGTCCTGGCCCGTACCGAAAGCAAGGTGGAGCAGGAATATGTGCTGCAATCACTCGGAGACCGTTCGGCAGACATACGGGATGAAGCGTACAAAGTATTGTCCGAAATGTCCCTGTCCCCCGAACAGTATCAACATATAGAAGAACTGCTCCGTTTCAAATATAGCGAGATGCGTATCAATGCCATCAATCTGCTGATGAAACAGCCGGAAGCACAGCTGGCAGCCAGTATCCGCCGATTGCTGAGCGACAAGAATGCCGAGCGCCGCCTTGCCGGACTGGATATGATGAAGAGCATCCGCAACGTTGATTTCCTGAAAGACAGTTATCAGAAACTCCTGTCCACCGTCAGAGAGATTCAGAAGCCGAACGCCAAAGAAAAGATTCTGATCGAATCGCTGATCGGAGACGGTACGGAACAAAGCCCGACAAGTAACTATACCCGAGAGAATGGCTTCGGGCTATACGATCCGGCGCTTGAAGTCAGCCTGCCTCCGATTACTCCCGATGCCGGATTCAATGTGAAGAAAGCATTTGAGTTTATTCGTTTAGGAAAAGCCAAAGCGATCTTCGACAAGCTGAACAAATACATCGAAAAGCATAAAGAAGACGAATTCACGGATAAATATGGTGAAGTACGCCTGGTGGGCAACAGTGTCTTACTGAACTGGTACAAGCACTACGACGGACTGAGCGAACTCGGACTTCCGGAACTCTGGCTGAATTTCTATCAACAGGAAATCGGCAGTTACGACAAATTGCTGATGATGAAGTTCATGCTGGCCTCTACCGGAGCACCCAACGAAATAGAAGAGGACGAAGACGATGAATTTGACGAAGAAGAACAGGAAGACAAGGAAGCCGCTATCCAATCGCTCAACACATTCGAACCGCTTATCAATAAGATGTATGCAGGCTTCACTTACCGCGGGCTGCAAAAGTCGCTCCGCAAGCTGACCTATTACAGGCAGATAGAAGATATTATCGACGGACTGGCACATGAATACAGAAACGAAGCAACTTATCAGCAGTTCTCCGTCAATATGCTTTTGCAGTTGCTTCCTCTGCTCAATACAAAGAATATCTTCCGTCAATACACCAATAAGCATACATGGCTCAGAGACAAGCAGGAATATGGAGCAAGGGAGATCGTTTACCCGATACACAACAACAAGTTTGTACGGTTCTGGCTCGACGCGCCTCAGCATCCCATCAATGACGCTCTCTTCACCCGTTATTTCACCGTCCGGTACCAGCTCTACAAGCTCACCAACTATATGGAGCATACGCCCGAACTGGAAGAAACGGATGTCTACCTGCAAAGCATGGACTTTGCCCACGCATGGATGCTGGGACTGATTCCTACCGAAGAAATATACCGGGAACTGATGGGACGTGTCAACTCGCCCACACGCATCAAAGATATCACTTCGGCACTGGACGAGCGCAACCACTCCCTCTTCCATTCACTGACTCAGAAAGTAGTGAACCGAATTCTGGAAATAGAATTGCAGCGGGGAGATTCCGAGACTCAGGTCACCCGTCTGGCAGAAGAGCTTCACCGCGTCTACGGAGCGGAAACACTGATCCGCATCCTGCAAGCGTTCGGCAAAGACACCTTCATACGTGACAGCTACAACTGGCGCAATACCAAACGGGGAGTATTGAGCAGCCTGCTCCATGCCTGCTACCCGTCTCCGGACGACGACAGCGATACACTCAAAAGCCTTGCCGGTCAGGCCGATATCAGCCATATACGACTGGTGGAAGCTGCCATGTTCGCCCCGCAATGGCTGGAACTCACCGAAAAAGCGACCGGATGGAAAGGACTGGAAAGCGCCGCTTACTACTTCCATGCCCATACCAGCGAATGTTTCGACGACAAGAAGAAAGCGATCATCGCCCGATATACCCCGATTGCCATAGAAGACCTTCAGGAAGGTGCTTTTGACATCGACTGGTTCAAGGAAGCCTACAAGACTATCGGCAAGGAACGTTTCGAAGTAGTGTACAATGCAGCCAAATATATTTCATTAAGCAACACGCATACCCGCGCCCGTAAATTTGCCGATGCCGTCAACGGCAAGACCAAAGCGGCAGACGCGAAGAAAGAAATCATAGCGAAGCGAAATAAAGACTTACTGATGAGCTACGGCCTTATCCCGCTGGGACGAAAAGCCGACAAGGAATTGCTCGAACGCTATCAGTTCCTGCAAAAGTTCCTGAAAGAAAGCAAGGAATTTGGTGCACAGAGACAGGAAAGTGAGAAGAAAGCCGTTACCATCGCCCTGCAAAACCTGGCACGTAACTCCGGTTACGGAGACGTCACCCGTCTGACATGGAGCATGGAAACGGAACTGATCAAAGAAATCACTCCTTACCTGACCCCCAAAGAAATAGAAGGCGTGGAAGTCTATGTGCAAGTCAACAATGAGGGCAAACCGGAAATCAAACAAGTAAGAGCCGGAAAAGAGCTGAACAGCCTGCCTCCCAAACTGAAAAAGCATCCATACGTGGAAGAACTGAAAGCGGTACACAAAAAACTGAAGGAACAGCACGCCCGTTCCCGCATCATGCTCGAACAGGCAATGGAAGACTGTACCCGTTTTGAGGAAAACGAACTGCGCAAACTGATGAAGAATCCGGTTATCTGGCCGCTACTTAGAAATCTGGTCTTTACCAGCAACGGCAGAACAGGCTTCTACACCGACGGCCTATTGATAACGGCTGACGGCATCTGCCTTCCGCTCACTCCGAAAGAGGAACTGCGCATCGCCCATCCCACAGACCTGTATGCGAGTGGCAACTGGCATGCTTATCAGAAGTTCTTGTTTGACAAAGCTATCCGCCAGCCTTTCAAGCAGGTATTCCGCGAATTGTACATCCCGACAACGGAAGAGGAAAGCGCTACGCAATCCCGCCGTTATGCCGGAAATCAGATTCAACCGCAGAAAACGGTTGCCGTACTGAAAGGACGGCGCTGGGTAGCCGATTACGAGGACGGACTTCAGAAAATATACTATAAAGAGAATATTATTGCCACGATCTATGCGATGGCGGACTGGTTCTCTCCTGCCGACATCGAAGCTCCCACGCTGGAATTTGTCTGCTTCCATAACCGCAAGGATTATAAACCGATGAAGATTTCGGAGATTCCACCTGTTGTCTTCTCCGAAGTGATGAGGGATGTAGACCTCGCCGTCAGTGTGGCTCACACCGGAAGTGTCGATCCGGAAACCAGCCATTCCACCATCGAGATGCGCCGTACATTGGTAGAACTCACCCTGCCCCTGTTCCACTTCAGCAACGTCAGGGTGAAAGGGAACTTTGCATACATCGAAGGCAAGCTGGGCAAATACAACATTCATTTGGGCAGTGGTGTTATCCATAAAGCAGGCGGCGCACAAATAGCCGTTCTTCCGGTACACTCGCAAAGTCGCGGACGACTGTTCCTGCCTTTTGTGGATGAAGACCCGAAAACAGCGGAGATACTGACGAAAATCATTTTCTTCGCAGAGGATGATAAAATAAAAGACCCGAGTATTCTAAACCAAATCAAATAGAAAAGAGATGGCAGAAAATTTACTGATTCACACAGGTAATAAAGAAGAGAAATATCGTGAACTGTTTCCACAGCTACAAGCATTGGTAAGCTCGGAAACGAATCGTATCGCCAATCTGGCAAATATTGCCGCCGCACTGAAGCAGACTTTCCACTTTTTCTGGGTCGGCTTTTATATGGTGGAAGGCAACGAACTCGTATTAGCACCGTTTCAAGGTCCCATCGCCTGTACACGCATTCGTTTCGGCAGAGGAGTTTGCGGCACGGCATGGAAGGAAGCACAGACGCTGATTGTTCCTGATGTAGAGCTGTTTCCAGGTCACATAGCTTGCAGTTCCGATTCCAGATCGGAGATAGTAGTACCTATTATAAAAGAAGGAAACGTCATCGGAGTGCTGGATATAGACAGTGATACACCGGACAGCTTTGATGAAACGGACGCACGCTATCTGGAAGAAATCTGCACGTACATCAGATAGTTTTCTTTGTACTGTAACGGTCCGAATAAAACAGAGGCTCTGATCTACGTGAACAGAGCCTCTGTTTGCTATAAATAGAGCCTTCGTTTGCATCAAACAGAGGCTTCGTTTTTTTACCAGTCCGCTTCCTCTATTTCCCTTTCCCGAAACAACAGAAGTTGCTTGCGGAGGGAAGTAATTTCACGCCTCATATCGTCCATTCTTTCCAGCATATGATGAATGGCGTCAATGCCTTCCATATTGATGGATAAGTCATAGTACATCCGACTATAACGTTCCACGTTCGGAAGTTCAGAAACAAGCAGATAATGCTTGCCGGCTTCGGTACGTACATTAATCAAACCACCTTCTTCCAACATCTCAATGAATGAAGGTTCAATATGACACTTTTGACAGTATTCACTGACAATAATTAATTCGGTCTGCATAGTGCTCATTCATTTTAGTTCATACTCTGTAATTGACGGAACAACTCCTTCTGCGCTTCTGTCAGATTCGTCGGAATCTTGACGGAATAGGTAACAATCAAGTCACCGAATTGTCCTTCTTTCTTATAGACCGGGAATCCCTTGCCTTTCAGACGCACTTTCGTTCCATTCTGAGTCTCCGGTTTGATCTTCAGTTTCACTTTACCGTCCAGCGTATCAACGACTTTATCACCACCCAATACAGCAGTATAAAGGTCTACTTCCACGTCTACGTACAAGTCATCGCCCAAACGCTTGAATACAGGGTCTTCGGCAATGACGAAAGTGATATACAAGTCCCCGGCCGGACCTCCGTTCACACCTTCAGCTCCGTAACCTTTCAGTTTAATCACCTGCCCGTCGGCCACACCTGCGGGAATGGTAATACGTACTTGTTTACCATTGACAGTCAATATCTGTTTATGCGTCTGAGCAGCATCACGAAGTGAAAGATGAAGCTCCGCATTAAAGTCCTGTCCACGGAATCCGGCAGAACTTTGTCCCCTGCCCTGATGTCCGAACATCGATTCGAAGAAATCGGAGAAACCACCGGCATTACCTCCGGAGAATCCACCGCCACCGTCGGACGAATACCAATACGTTCCGTCACCATCAGAGAATCCCTGACCGCCACCACCGAATCCGCCAAAACCTCCGGCACCTCCAAAGCCACCGGCTTGCTGCCGCGCTTTTTTCTGAGCTTCAAACTCATCGGCATGCTTCCAATGCTCCCCATACTCGTCATACTTCTTACGCTTCTCAGGGTCACTCAGTACTTCATTGGCTTCATTGATTTCCTGAAACTTGTCCTTCGCACTTGGGTCATTAGGGTTCAGGTCAGGATGATACTTCCGGGCCAACTTACGAAAAGCCTTCTTTATATCATCCTGAGAAGCACTTTTGTCAACTCCAAGAATCTTATAATAATCTATATAAGCCATGTTTTATGAATTTAATCGTTCATACTTTTATATCGCAAATAACACGCCAATCATGCTTTTGGATATAAGAATTAACAAGGATTAATGAATAAGTAATAGGTAATAAGTATTAGGTATTAAGTATTACACCGTAGCCGTACAGGCAAAGCTTTACGAAGCTACGATTAATACTTAATACTTATTACTTAATACCTAATACCTAATACCTAATACTTGACATTTCTGGAAGTCAGGCTGTTTCATTCCCAGATCATCCAAGGGGCGTGGTTCGTTATGGTCATTCAGATATACTCTCGGCTTCATGGTGTAAAGAGGGCTGACTACAGATGAGGAATCGTTGCGGTAAGAAGTTTGCACTCCGCCCAGTTCCAGCATGGTAGGAAAGAATGAACGGCTGGAAGATACGTCTTTATCCTTATTCCCGGTCACGGTTTGCCAATGTTCGGGATAAGCTTCCCGATAGGTGTCGGACATCCATATCAGAAACGGAACATGAAGCTGATAGTAAGAAGGAACCGGAGAAGCATGAAGGAACAGATGACGGGAATCGTCAAAAATATCCTCTCCATGATCGGAGGTGTAGAGCATTGCAGCATCCACGTGCTGTTCTTCGAGCATATGAATCAGACGTGACAGAAAGCCATCTGTATAGCGGATGGTGTTATCATAGGCATTCACCAGGTTATCACGGTACTTCACTTCCGCTTCTACCGGATAATCGGGCAGAAAGAAAGCGTCTTCCGACGGATAACGTTCACGATAATTGAAATGTGAACCGTATGTATGAAGTACGATAAACTGTTTCTGATTTCCCTTGGATAATTCTTTCGCTACTAATGCCAGCAGTTCATCATCAGAAGGATTGTAGGCGGAATCCAGCGAATCTTCTTTTATAAAATCGAATGTATCGGCTTCCTTTCCGAAGAAATCGATAAAGGAATGATTATAGCGCTGGTTGGAGAAAAAGGCTGTCTGATAACCTGCCTCCTTAAAGGCCGTGATGATTCCTTTTTGATGGTAGATGGAGTCGAAGTTACAAGCTGTAATATCCGACATCAGCATGGGTACGCTTTTATGGGTGGTATTCGACTCTGTCAGGACTTTGGAGAACGCAACAATTCCCGGTTGACGGGACAGAAGCGGATTCGTCTCCCGCTCATATCCGTAGAGTTGCCAGTTCAATGCGCGGGAAGTCTCTCCCACTACCATTACATACACTTCACGCTTGTCCGCCGGATGAGTGGCTTGGGCATGGAAAGTAAAATCTTTCGAGGTATGACGGTAATTTTGCGTCAATGCCGTACGTTGAAAAGCGAGTCCCACATTATAGCATACATTGAGAGGATAAAGATCGGATTTCAGTTCATAGCGGGAGTCTTCCCAGTAAGCTCCGCCCAAGGTGAGAAGAGAGATTCCAAGCAGGATGAAGGCTCTCTTCCGTTCTCTGTGAATAAATGCCACAGAAAGCCGGCGCTTGCGGATAATTGAAATCATGCCCAATATCAGAGCAGGAATGTAAAGTATGACTACGGTGACTATGGCCGGTAATAAGTTGTCCAGCAACTCCATCGCTTCACTCGAATTGGTGGTTACCAGATTCAGAAACATATCTACAGCGATGATGGACTGTCCGAACAGATAAAGCAGCACAATCTGAAAGGCGCCGAAAAACAGGAAGATGAACAAAATCCAGAGCATCTTGCCACAGTTGCGGGACAGAGTCATCAGCAGATAGTAACAGGCTAAAGGCAACAAGACGTTGCTTACTTTCGCCATCAACGGCAAGGGTTCTGTGAAACACAGAACGATGTTGGGCATTATCAGGATGATCAGAAACAAGTAAAACAAGTGTTCCTGATTTTCAAACCATTTCTTTATGTTCTTAAAAAGCTTCATTGATATTAAATATAAATCCGGTCTGGTGTTTGCCAAACCCTAAATCCAAACGTACATTTACTCTCTTCTTAAATTCCCAGCGATAGCCGAAACCATAATTGGGAAGGATATGCTTCGGCGTAAAGTCGGAGAAGCGTGGAAATACAGTTCCCGCTCCTGCCCATACAGCCACTCCGTTTCGTTTCCATATATGCTGACGGAGTTCTATCTGTGCATCCATCGCACACTTATCACGATAACGCCCTTCATAATAACCACGCATTGAGTAAGAACTTCCGAGGGTTGCCATCAATCCCCACGGAGGATTGCCATAGTTCAGTAAAGTGTGAAACTGCCCTGCAAGGACTCCGCCTTTCCATACCGGATGGTAATAGCTGGTTGTCAGTTCCGTACTGCTAAACGCATATTTATTACCGAGAAAAGCCGGACTAAACCGTTGGTCTATCCGCAAATAATATCCCTGATAGGCATTGGTCAGAAAATCACGGGAGTCATAAAGAAGGGAAAGGCCGAGACTCGTATTTGTAGTCCGTGCCGACATTCCTTCCCAAAGTTCCGGTTTCTCAAAGTCGCGCCCGTCTATATAATCGAATACAGCCATTGGTCCGATATAGAAACTTTTCGCTACACGAAACATGAAGTCGACTTTCACTTGCGCCTGAAAGCGTTTGTAGTCGCTTTCATTATCAGAGTTCGCCCCATTATCATATCCCCTTCCCCAATAAAGACTGGGGAAAGAATAAAAATAAAGATTATAATTCAACCGGTATTTCTCTTGCGGGAACAGGTGATTGCCTCTTACTCCCAACAGATAAAAACCAACAGTAGAGACATCTCCATAAAGAGAAACATTCGAAGGGGGAAGGATCGAATCATTGCGGTCTGTACGATACAACCCCGCCGCCACCAATCCAAGACCAAACTTGGTATCACTGGAATAATGAGGACCGCCAATCACACTGAAATCGAACTTTTTATTTTTCTTTTCCTTATTGGCGTCATTAAAATAATCAAGAAACTTCTTGAAGAAACTGCGCTTTGTCTGAAGCGAGTCTGAGGTTGCCACAGAGACAGAATCTATCGGCACATCTTTGCCCATAGAATCAGTCTGCGCACTTATAGTGGTTTGTGTCAACAACAATAGCGCCAATAATACAAGTCCGTTTCGTCTAGCATCCATCATAACAAGAAGCAATATTACGGGGACAAAGTTAGCCCCAAACTTCCTATTACAACAGTATTATAGACGCTTTTGTTGTTCCATTCTTCCCTTTTAACGTCTCAAAAGTCGAATAAATTGATTTACATCCTCTTCCGTTGTGTCAAAAGAAGTCACCAGGCGGATTTCATGATTCGCCTCATTCCAGAAATAGAAAAAATAAGATTCCAGCATCCGGTCGATAGTCGGACGGGGCATAGTCAGAAATAACTGGTTGCTCTCCGGCTTCTGGGTAAAGGTGACTTCAGGCAGTTCCTTAAGTGCCTGATAGAGCTTAGCCGCCATCGCATTGGCATGAGCGGCATTCTTCAGCCACAGGTCATCCGTCAGGTAGGCAGTAAACTGACAGGAAAGGTAACGCATCTTGGAAGCCAACTGGGCAGATTGCTTCCGGACAAAACGGGCTTCCCGTTGCAGGTCCTTATTAAATATAATCACACATTCCCCCATCATCAGTCCATTTTTTGTTCCGCCGAAACTAAGGATGTCAATCCCACAGTCTACAGTCAGTTCTTTGAGCGAAAGATGAAGGGCGGCACAGGCATTGGCAATCCTTGCTCCGTCCATGTGTACATACATACCGTTCAGATGGGCAAAGTCAGTCAGACGTTTCAGTTCTTCGGGTGTATAAATCGTTCCGAGTTCGGTGCATTGGGAGATGTAAAGCGCACGGGGTTGCGAATGATGCTGGTCGCCGAAACCGTGCAGATAAGGCTGCATCAGTTCGGGAGTCAACTTACCGTCGGTTGTGGCAATCGGCCGAATCTGACAACCTGTCATTTTCACGGGAGAGCCGCACTCGTCTACATAAATATGGGCAGTTTCCGCACAGAAGATTGAATGATACGGACGCGTCATTACTTGCAAAGCCACCACATTGCTGCCCGTACCATTGAATACAAACAAAGGGACACAGTCCGGTGTAAAGGTTTCTTTTATCTTGGCTACGGCTTCTTCCGTCCATTGATCATCACCATAACCCAACGCATGATCTGCGTTGGCCCGGCTCAATGCTTCCATCACCAACGGATGCACACCGGAATTATTATCAGAGGCAAAACTTCTCATTGTTTCTTCTTGTTTCTTCGCATTGTTTTAATTGTCATGCAAAGTAACAGAATTATTTCCAGATATACTTCTTGCGCAGCCAATAATCTAATCCGAGCAAGACCAATGCAAGAAGTGCGATATAGACATAAAATGCAAACAAAGAAGAATCCTGCCGGACATTCATTTGCGGCATCACATCGGCAAAGTTAAATTCCAGATAGAAAGTCAGCACATAGACACCCAGCCCTACCAACGCCAAAGCCGATATCAGCAAAGCTGCCCAACCGATTCTCGTTTTCCGCTTCGTCTGCTTCTCAGCCTCCTGATGAACACGCTCCATCATCCGATACGAAAAATTGGAAGACAGTCGTTCCGTTTGCCTCCGTTCCAATGCTTGTTTCAGCATATTGCCCGTATTCTCGTTTATCTTTCTTTCCTCTTCCATATCCTCTCTTCTATTTATTATTCATCAATACACAAATCTTTTTCCGGGTACGATGAAGCCGTACTTTCACATTACTGATCGAAAGTTTCAGCACCTCACCGATCTCTTCCATTGACTTTTCTTCATAATAAAACAAAGTAATCAATGCTTTCTCTTCTCCGCTCAACTGATCTATCGCCTGACTCAAACGATCCAGCTGTTCTTCGGTTTCTGCCGGAGCAAGCACATTGTCCGCCATCTCATCGGGTACATTATTAATCGTATTCTCTTCTATATAAAGAAACTCCTGTTTCTTTTTCCGGGTAGCCGAGATAGCGGCATTGTAAGCGATGCGATAAATCCATGTAGAAAACCGGCACTCGCCTTTATAACGATTCAAGTTGCGGAAAGCTTTCAGAAAAATATCCTGAAGCAACTCCTCCGCATCTTCGGGACAACCAACGATCTGCACCACCAACGTATACAACGGACGACTGTAGCGGTCAAGAAATACGGAAAAGTATTCCGTCTCTCCATCCAGTATGCGTTTGATATAGTATGATTCGTCTTTCTGTTCCATCTTGACTCTTTAGACGCTGCCCGTTACAAAAGGTTACAGTCCGGGAAAGGAAAAATACAGGATTATAAATTATCCGCTTTTCAGTGTAACCTTTTTCCGTCCACTGCGTCAAACGATACAAAGAACGAAAATATTCACTTAAAAACAGTATAATTATGATGGATTTTATCACCATTCCCTTGGTCGTAGGTACTATTACATTAGGAATCTACAAATTATTTGAACTTTTTGTATGCAGGAAAGAGCGGATAGCCATGATTGAAAAGCTGGCTGACAGAGTCAACACAGGAGAAATCAACAGTAACTTATCCCTCAACCTTAATTACTCCCGCTCCCGGTTTACCTTCGGTTCTTTAAAAAGCGGTCTGCTGATGCTTGGAATAGGATTAGGTCTACTGGTCGCCTTCTTTATCTGCATCAACTCATTTCCGGGATACACTGCTTCCAGAAACTGGGACGTGGAACGTCAGGCAAGTGTCGTGTATGGCGCATGTGTACTTCTTTTCGGTGGCGCAGGGCTGCTGGCAGCTTTCCTCATCGAGATGAAAATACAGAAGAAAGAGAAAGAATAAAAAACCAAAATCCCCGAAGCCTCATCTACAAAGATGTAACTTCGGGGATTTAATTTGTACTCATTAAAACATCAGACATTCTTTCATCCAATATAAACATTTACACAGAGATATACATAAAGTTCTTCATCACACTGATCGAACTCTATCTTATTCTCTCTCGATAACCAGCCCAGAGCGGCACCCAATTCTTTATCCTTCAACCCGGACTTTCTCTTTAAGGTACCATAGCCCCATTTCTCATTGTTGCTCAGCAGTTGCCAGACTTTACCAGCATACACACCGATTTGCTTTCTATCCATTTTCTACAGCTATTAAGAGGTTATAAACATTAGGTTAAGATTTCGCCTATAAAGATAACAAATGGATATCACAATTGTTCCCTCCCCGATACTAAAAAGTTGTTACAAAATTATTTTTAACATAAAACCTGCGATGTGTACCGACACAACAAGCATATTAGCATATGTTAAAACAGAACTTTTCTTGGCATACATCTGTTATTACATTAAGAATCAATCCTAAACCTATTAGAAATATGGCAAAAAAAATAGCAGAACAACTGATCGAAACATTAGTTGAATCGGGCGTAGAGCGCATCTATGCCGTGACGGGCGATAGTTTAAATGAAGTAAACGAAGCTGTCAGAAAGAGCAATAAGATACAATGGATACATGTACGGCATGAAGAAACCGGAGCCTATGCCGCAGCAGCCGAAGCTCAACTGACCGGACGGATAGGATGCTGCGCAGGCAGTAGCGGACCGGGGCATGTTCACCTCATCAATGGGCTATATGATGCACAACGATCAGGAGCACCGGTCATTGCCATCGCTTCCACCATCCCCAGCGGAGAATTCGGGACTGAATATTTTCAGGAAACCAATACTATAAAACTCTTTAACGATTGCAGCTACTATAATGAAGTGGCAACCACTCCGGGACAATTCCCGCGTATGCTTCAATCAGCCATTCAGACAGCCATCACCCGAAAAGGAGTAGCCGTTGTAGGCTTACCGAGAGACCTGGCCAAAGCATCTTCCGTTTCCGTCGATTCTTCGGTAAAGAATTATCCGGCTCCGCCAGAAGTCTGTCCGGCAGAAGAAGACTTGATACAATTGGCAGAGTTGCTGAACAACCATAAACGCATTACTCTTTTCTGCGGCATCGGCTGTCGGGGAGCACACGAGGAAGTGATCGCGCTTTCGGAGAAGCTGAATGCTCCTGTGGTATATACTTTCAAAGGAAAAATGGAAGTACAATATGAAAATCCTTATGAAGTCGGAATGACCGGACTGTTGGGAATGCCTTCCGGCTATTACAGCATGCACGAAGCCGAAGTACTTCTTATGCTCGGCACAGACTTTCCTTATTCCGCTTTCCTGCCCGATGACATCAAGATAGCACAGATAGATATCAAACCCGAACGGCTCGGACGCCGTGCCAAAGTGGATATCGGACTTTGCGGAGATGTAAGAATGACTATTCAGGCATTATTGCGTATGCTGAACCCCAAGACTGATGATACTTTCCTGCTGAAACAACTGAAAAGATATGAAGGGGTAAAGAAAGACCTGGCAGCCTATACGGAAGATAAAGGAGATATAAACAAAATCCATCCGGAATATGTGATGTCCGAGATTGATAAACTGGCATCGGATGATGCAATATTCACCGTAGATACCGGAATGACTTGTGTATGGGGTGCACGTTATCTGCAAGCTACGGGAAAGCGGCATATGCTGGGATCTTTCAATCATGGTTCTATGGCAAATGCTTTACCACAGGCCATCGGGGCAGCACTTGCCTACCCCGACCGTCAGGTAGTGGCACTCTGTGGTGACGGAGGTCTGTCGATGACTTTAGGAGATCTGGAGACCGTTGTTCAATATAAGTTACCGATTAAGATCATTGTCTTCAATAACCGCTCCTTGGGAATGGTAAAACTGGAAATGGAAGTAGACGGGCTGCCGGACTGGCAGACAAATATGCTGAATCCGGACTTTGCGCAAGTAGCCGAAGCAATGGGAATGACAGGCTTCAATGTCAGCAATCCGGAAGAAGTACTGACTACTTTATTAAATGCATTCGAACTGGATGGTCCGGTACTGGTAAATATCATGACCGATCCGAACGCTCTTGCCATGCCTCCTAAAATAGAGTTGGGGCAGATGGTAGGCTTCGCCCAGTCCATGTATAAACTGTTGATTAACGGACGCTCACAGGAAGTGATCGATACTATTAATTCGAATTATAAACATATACGGGAAGTCTTCTGACAGTTCCTTCTTCAACGATATTTATCCTTGCACACAGACAAGATGATTATCTTCAGAAAGGTATAACCTGATCTCATTACAGACCAACAATGAGTCAGGTTCTACCTTTTTTATATATCCAACTGAAGGATAATCATTTTATTTTCTTATGTTTGTAATCATCAAAAAAGAGAAGCACATGGAAAAACCGGACTCTTCACTCCTATTCAGACAACCGATGTATGCCGATAAAAGACAATGGAAACAATTTCTTTCTATTTTTCTGTTAGCCGCAGGCGTTGGTTTTACGGTGGCAGGAATTATCTTTTTCTTCGCCTATAACTGGGAAGATCTTCCCAAATTCGCCAAACTGGGAATCGTACAAACATTACTTGTTGCATCTGTCCTGCTGACAGTATTCACCCGATGGAATATACTTATCAAACAGATAATCCTCACTGGAGCCACATTCCTGGTAGGCACACTTTTTGCTGTATTCGGACAAATCTATCAGACGGGCGCTGATGCGTATGACCTGTTTCTGGGCTGGACACTGTTCACCATCCTTTGGGCAGTCGCCATCCGTTTCACTCCGATCTGGCTGATGTTTATCGGACTGCTCTGTACTACCATATGGCTGTATGCTATGCAAATAGTGCCTGATAACCAATGGGCAGTCACTTTACTGACCAGTGCAGTAACCTGGATTTGCGCTTCGGCAACGGTCGTCACAGAATGGATGAGTATCAAAGGTACCCTCAGCCGACAGAACCGTTGGTTTGTCAGCCTGCTTTCTTTGGCCACCATCGTACATGTGACTTATCTTATGATGGCAGTAATCTGCGAAAAGGATGCAATCGTATCCATTCCGCTCACAAGTACCGTTCTGCTGTTCTCGGCAGGGTTATGGTTCGGATGGAGACAAAGGAATTTATTCTATCTTTCCGCCATTCCTTTTGCCATACTGATGATTTTACTATCCCTGTTTATCTGTCACAGTAACCTTAGGGATGTCAACATATTTCTCCTCTCAGGAATTATTGTTATCACCGGTACCACTTTATTGATTTATGCAATCCTTCACCTAAAAAAACAATGGTATGGCACAGAAGAGTAACCTGACAATCGAAGTCCTTTCAATTATCGGAGGAGTGCTGACCGCTATCTTCTTTCTGGGATTTCTGGCACTTTCCTCCATTCTCCGATCCGAAACATCCTGTCTGATTGTAGGAAGTATCCTGATCATTACTACTTTATTTGTCAATCGCCTCCTGACCAAACCTTTTCTGGATGCGATGAATATTACGTGCTACATAGCCGGATGTATATTAGCCGGTTATGGAATGAATAGAAACATAGATGTCCTCTTTATTGTACTGATAGGGATCAGTGTAGTAACGATGCTGTTATCCAAAGGGTTCATCCTGACTTTCCTTTCGGTAATCTCATTCTATATGGCACTGTTCGGAGAGATAACGAATTTATTCTCTTCACTGAATCCGCTGAATGTGGCTGCCGTGCCTATTATAGCTATTTTCTTATTCGTCAATCTATCTGAGACAAAAATACTCAGCTATACGAACGGGGATTTGTCTAAATACAAACCTATTCATTCCGGTCTGTTCGTATCGTGTGTCCTTTCATTGGCCGGGTTGTCTGTCAATTACTTGACAAAAAGCACAAATGACTGGATCATATCTGTTTTCATGTTAGTGGGTATCCTTCTGATGGTTTATAAAATCATGCAGGTGATGCAGGTTAAGAGTCCGGTACATCAGGTGTGCATTTATCTTCTTTGTATCCTGATCTGCCTTCCCAGTCTGCATGCCCCTTATCTATCGGGCAGTATCCTGCTGATACTGATATGTTTTCAGTACGGTTATAAAGCTGAGTCCGCAGTTGCGCTCCTCCTCTTCATCTATTCCCTATCCAAATATTACTATGATCTGGATATCACCTTGCTGACGAAATCGATCACCCTGTTCTTCACGGGAATCGCATTGCTCATAGCCTGGTATATTTTCACTCAAAAAAAGACAAGACATGAAAAAATATAGCCGAATACTGATTATCGCTAATTTACTCCTTCTTTTGGGATACTTTAACTGGTCTGTTTATCAGAAAGAACAGACGCTGAAAGAGGGACAACTCGTATTATTGCAACTGGCTCCTGTCGATCCCCGTTCTCTGATGCAAGGAGATTATATGAGGCTTAACTATAAAGAAGCAAATTCCGAATTGATAAACAGGCAGGAAGCTAAACGCGGTTATGCCGTGCTCAAGCTGGACAAGAATCACGTCGGAGAATTAATACGTCTTCAGGAATCCCTTGAACCAGTAAATGAAAATGAGATCGTCCTGAAATATAAAACGATAAATGGCAGATTATTCCTCGGTGCCGAATCCTTCTTTTTTGAAGAAGGACAGGATTCTGTCTATAATCGTGCCGCTTATGGTGGATTGAGAGTAGATAATAAAGGACAGAGTTTACTGGTAGGATTGTATGACGGGGATTTCCGGCAGATTAAACCGTACAGAGGCAAATGATAATAGTGTATATAAGAAAACAAAAGAGGATGCCAGTGGGAAAAAGGGTGGCATCCTCTATAGGGGACAAATACTAAAAGAGCACTTTCACAAGCACAATCTTTGTATTCAGATCGCCCTTTTGACTCTTTTCACATTCTAGTGAAAAAGGGATTATAGAAGTCCCGACTTTCACAAGCATAGACTTCCATATATTTCTCATGTGAAAACTCCTCATATTGAGGTTAATGGGGAAAATAGAATTTCACATGAGAGTGGGAAATTTCATTCTGCGATGCAGATACTTACACGATTTTCTTCAGGGGTGGAATAAGGTTGTACAGTATCCCCCTTGAAATCTATGATAATCCTATCAGCTGCAATGCCCTTTACTTTCAATGCTTCAGCAACATTTTTAGCCCGAGTTTCAGATAGCCTGTTATTAATTCTCGGATTACCTGTATTTATATCCGCATAACCTGTCACATTCATTCTTGCAGTAGGATGCTTTTTCATATATTCAACCAAAGAAGCAATCTTTGATTGCTGATCATCTTGAATACGTGCAGAATTCAGAGCGAAAAAGATATTCTGTTTCAAAGTATCTCTGACAGTTATTTCTTTTTTCGACTGATCTACTACAGGAGTAAACTCAGATTTTTCTATCACTGTTGTTGGAGTTACTTGCTCCACGTCATAGTAGACAGGCACTGTCTTTTTATAACTTTTACCAAAAGTAAAAGTAAAACCTGCCAAGGCATTGAACTGCCAGTCAGCATTACGGCCCTTCTTTGAGTTGAACTTGTCTGATAACATATTGGTATTCAGCTCCAGATTAATCCCTACATGATCATTTAAATGAAGATTTGCTCCCAAACCACCACGTCCTCCAACATATGCTTTCTTACCTGTCCAAAGATGATGTAATTTATATCCGTTCGCATTTAAGGCTACAGCTTCATCGTTACTAAATACGCCATTCAAGCCTACTCCCAAAAAGAGATAAGCATTAAAAAAACGTTTAGGATTAAAACCACAACACAAATTACCCAGATCAAGCATAGCATCTACACTGCCTTGCAAATACTTATATGTATAAGTAGTAGTCGGGGTTACCCAACCTCCTTTGGCTTGCCAACCGCTAGCCTCAGCCCGGAGCCCGAACAAAGGAGTAAACTTATACCCAAGAGATATTGCTATTGACGGAGAAAGTAAATCTCCAAAACCAGCTTCCCCCACAGTATAGGCACCACCACCCTGGACAGATAAAAACCAATGCGGATTGTGAACTATCTTTCCTTCCTCTTTTATACGAGGCTGGCTGCTTATACTACCTGACTGTTGAGCAAAAACTGCAGTAGAGCACATCAAAAATGCAACTAAAAGAATGTGATATTTATTCTTCATGTTCGTACTATATAATTTCAATTTAAAACAGAGGACGCTCCTTTTATTCCCTCGGAACGTCCTCTGTAATTATGAGAAGTCATACTTTTGCAAGTCAGACTCCTTTATGAGGAAAATATGACTCTGTTATTGAGCATCTTTCGCCAATTTAACAGGAATATTACATATTACGACTGACAAGTCTTTGAATGTAACAGTAGCTGTTACAGTAAGATTGTAATCTTTCACCAAAGTAGAACCTTGATTTTTCCAAGTAACAACACCTGTTGCATCATCTACTTCCAGTCTAGAATCCTTAGACATATTAGAAGTCAGTTCAGTCCAAGCAGCATTTTCTACGAAAGCATATTCTACGCTAACAATATCATTAGTCAACTTATAAGTATCTGTAGCCTTAGAGCTTAATACCAAAGTTTTTGACGTATTATTGTAAGAATAGATATTACTACCTTCATTGTCCTTAACAACGACCTGCGGCATTGTTGCACCTGTGTTCTCACCAATACCATTACCATAAATGCTTATGCCATTAGTAGTACCAGCAACAAACGGATTAACGAATACAATGTTATAGTTAAAGTTACAGATTTCATCGTTTACCAAAGTAACCTTGTAAGTCATGTTCTTAACATCGTCACGCTTAGTCATCGCTTCAGTCAATTTCACTGTTTCATCTGTGTTGAATGAAGTCAAAGGATCCGGAGTAACTCCAGTAATACCAGTTGCCCACTGGAATTGAAGAGCATTTACGTTATTTACCTTATTGTAATATTCAAAGATATTCTCACCTTCCAGGTTAGCAAAATGTTCACTTACAACAGAAGACATTTCCCAATATCCTGAAGTATTCTGCCCTTTAATTACGATACAGTCATCATAAGTTTTGCCATCTGCAAGAGACTTATATGTTTCATTGTAATAAAGAGGATTATAAACATAAGGAACACATTCTTCCTTCACATAGAATATTTGTTCAAGTTTGATATCACCATGTGAGTTATCATTAGAAGGAATAATAATCTTCACTGAATACTTAGCACCCTTGCCATCAATATCTTTATAAGTGTTCTGAGACTTAATTTGGTTGTTAACACCAACCTTGATAGCTGAAGTCTTAGTAGCATCATCATTCAACTTAATATTAAGCAAAAGTCCCTTATTAGAGATCACAACATCAGTTTGCTGAGAAACTTCTTCACTGATGATTGTTTCTTCCTGACCACTCTTATTAGTCACAGTAACCAATACATTATATTTATGATCCTGACCACCATAATAATTCCAGAATGTTGTAGAAGTCAGCTTAGCAGTACCATAAATCTTATTATTGATAGCCTGATAATCCATATTAACGTTATCAAGAGCATAAGTATTGGTAAATGCTTGATCACCGCTTTCTAATTTATGATAATCAGCAGCTTTAGGATCAGACATATTAATAGTGCCATAATCAGGCTTAGTTCCCGGAGTAGGATCTTCTTCTGTAATAGACAGTTTAATATAAGAAGAAGCAACCAGTTTCTTCGCACCACCATTGCTAGTCAAGAAAGCATCTACTCTTACCACCGGAGTACGTCCGATAGCCGGAGTTCCATTAACGACTTCCGGATTAACCTTGATTACACCATTATCAAGTGTATTTTCTCCATCTTTTGTGATGAACCACTGCTGATTAGTCTTCTCGTCATCATTAGCCAGATATTTCTCAGGTATAGAGAATTCATAGCTCATGCCCTTGAAGCCCAGTGCAGCCAACCATTCTGTCTTATTGTCAGAATACAATCCGACATAATCTTTCAGATCAATCGTACTAGTATATTTAAACGCAGCATTTGCGTCTGCATCCAATGCTACAAATTGTTTGATGAAAGCATCCGATTCACCTTTTGCTATAGATTGCGTACGATTATAGAATGTTATAGCAGCCTCACCTTTTACAGTTTTTGCACTATCGGCGAGTATAAGATCTATTTCTTCAGAAGTAATATGAACGTAATCAGAAGTCAGAGGTTTCTGACCATACCATGCCTGTAAAGCAGCAATGTTATATTCTTGGTTTTCAACCAATGCATTCGGGTTGACAGTAGCACCAATTACAACAACACCATTACTTACACTCTTATCATTTACATTCAAAAGAAGAGTTCTGTCATCGGCAGCACGAGTAGTGATTTTACGATCAATAAAACCATATACCGTTTTTGCATCTACATTTGCATCTTCCGGATTCAGACGGTAGTTCATTGCTACAACATTGGATTTACCCCAGTCTGACTGTGCTTTGAAAGTATTATTAGCATTATACTTAGTTTCATCCAAATAGTTCTTAATATGATAGAAAGGATTACTAGTAGTAGCATACGGAACATCCTGGCTTACAACATCTGGTATGAATGCTATAGAAGACAAAGCAATGCCTGAAACAAGATCAACAGAAATTGACTCACCATCTTTTCCCTGCACGCCAGTAAGTGTCAACACATTACCATTAAGGACTGCACTAATACCTCCTTCAGATGCAGCCTTCCAACTGATATCTGTCGATTCAACGAATTTGTTATCTTTCCATATGTCAAAGCATCCGGTTTCCGGATTAGGTACATAGTACAGACCATTTTCACCAGGTTTACCATCTTCGCCCGGTTTGCCGTCTGCACCGGGCTTACCATCTGCACCGGGTTTGCCGTCTGCACCAGCTTGACCATCTACACCGACAGCTTTGTATTGAGTCTTCACACCATCTTTATACCAATAGCCATCATTTTCGCCAATTGTCCAAACAGCAGCGTCTTTACCAGCAGCACCGTCCTTGCCGTTTGTCAGCTCATAGCTTTTACCATCGCTGAGCGTTACAGTAATTCCATTTTCTCCCTTAGTAACGTTCGTGATGACAGCCCCACCATTCACTTTAGCCTGCAATTCATCCAGTGACACTTTTACAGCATCAATCTGTTGTTGCAGATTGTCAATGTCATCATCGTAGTCCTTACAGCCTACGTAGGTGACAGTAGAAAGTGCTAACGCCCCGAAGAACATCACTTTTACAAATTTTCTTTTCATAACTACTTAAAAATTACATTAATAATATATTATTAAACACTAAGTTTCAATAATGCCTGTCCCGTTACTTGGTAGGTAACGGGTAAACCTTTGTGGTAACCTTTATAAAGTAGTTTTTGTAGAAAACAGATTCAAAAAGAATCTAAATCTTTTACCCCTGCTTAGTAGTAGCGGCAGAGGGGAGGAAAATCTTTTGCCAAAATTTAAGGTTAATACAGTCTTAATACAAAGAATCCGCAGTATTTGTCGTTTATGTGTTCTTTTTTTAGTAGTTTATCTGAGAATTTTTCAATTTTGTTTGCATGTTTTCCAAAATATGTCCATATTTGCAGCGCTATTCAGTCCCGTTACCTACCAAGTAACAGGGTAGTAATCAAACTATTATTCCACCAATAGAGCGTTTCACAAAATCAACGATCCTATTATTTGCTTCATCAATTTTCCTACTACGGAATGGCTTCAGATAAGTTTCGGTCACCGTAATGGAAGAATGTCCCATTGCCTCAGAAATGATACCTGGATGAATTTCACAATAATAAGCTGTCGTAGCCCAGGTATGGCGGGCTGTATACGAGCTAAGTTTGCTTTCCAGTCCCAGCCACTGACCTAACAATTCTAAATGCTGATTGAAACTCCGTAAGGCTAACTGATATTCCCGATATGCTTCCTGACTTCCTTCAATACTATGAAGAATTGAAAACAAATAAGGAGAACTAAGATCCCGACTTATGTGCTTTTCTAATAAAAGCATAGCTTCCGGTGTCAGAGTCACTGATAAGGAACGACCGGTCTTACGCCGACGATACGTTATCACGTTTCCTCTTAAATCGCTTTTACGCAAATAAGCCAAATCAACAAAAGGTAAACCACGAAGCAGAAACATCAGAATAAACAGTTCCTTCGTACGACGTAAATCTGAAGGAATTGTGGATGATTTCGACAAACGACTAAAAACTTTTCGCATATCTTCATCTTCCAGCGCACGTTTCCTGTCTGTACGTGTTCCTGTGTAAACAGAACGGAATAAATGCGGGATATATTCCGCTTTACGAAGATCAACTGCACGATTATAAACCGCACGCAACACACGAAGGTAAGTGGAAACTGTATTCCAACTGGAACCACGACTGCGAAGATAGACTTCAAAATCTTTCAACCATTCGGGATTTACCTGATGAAAATCAAGGTATTTACTCCCATGAAAGGTTGTCACAATGTTCAAAGTACTTCGATACACATGGGCAGTCCCAAAGTTTCCCTCTGCCCGTAGCCCATCGGCTACTTTCTTAAAAAATGAAATTAAATTCCCCATTGCATAAACTATTAGATATACACTATTAAATAGATACACTTCCTACTCTTATAATAGGAGTGAACGGTCAAAAAACAAAGACCTCTCGACAAAAGTTTGGAGGCAAAGAAACGAATTTTAATTGGATCAGCATCAAAAACACGTATTTTGTTGATTTCTGTTGCTTTTACGCATTATACCATAAGTTTTCAAACAAGGGTTTCACCCTTCACCTTTTCTTTGAAGAGCTTTATTCATCAGTGATAGTGGGTGAAGGGAGGTACCTTCACCTCTTTCTTCAGACAAGTCAGATACAATCAACCGCTCATTTTACTCTAATCGAGCAGTCAACCAAGGTAAATCGACCGCTTATTTGTATACAATCGACCGCTCGTTTACATACAATCAATAGGATGTTTAAAACAAACATTGAGAAGAAAAAAATAATCTATTAGCATCTTTCCATTAGGTTATAGTTAATGCAAATATCATTATAGCAAAAACAAATTAGCTTATAGCAAAACGAATGATGCTTTCATGAACGAATGTCATTTTCAGTTCAAAGGGTGAATAACTAGGCCTTCACCCGATATCATCGATAAATAAAGGATTTCGAAGGTAAAGTGAAGGTGAAGATAATATTTATAACATCTCCTGTATGGCAACTTAAAGCTATGCTTTAGCAACCATAAAGCATAGCTTTTGGATATCCAAAGCATTGCTTTATGAAAGCGAAGAATATTATAAACGAAGCTAAATGGCAGAAAGACTTTACCAACTAATTTTAAATACTTAGTTTCCTCCTTTTTCTACAACCCACTTCTCTATATTTCGTGTCTTGGCACTGAAATTCACTCCAATTTTGAACAACTCCCGATCATTGGATTCGAAAGGCTGAGCGTAATGTTTCTCATTTATCTGTAGCAATGCTTCCTCCGCTGTACCATCCAATTTAAACTCCATGATATAAACGAAATTATCTGTCTGGAGAACAAGATCAATACGTCCTTCACTAGTATGATATTCTGCTTTAACATAGAATCCTATTAACTTGAAAACAATAAAAAGAACATTTTGATAATGTAATTCCAAATCACGAATCAACTCATAAGGTGTATCAGCAAAGAAACTTTGTAAACGTCGAAAGAAAGAATCATAATCTCCGGCCCGTACTTCACGAACAAACTTCTGAATCTCAAATGCCGATTCTACCGCATTGGTATTCGCATAAAAAGGAAGCAGGAACTTGATAAATCCTTCTTCCACTTCACGATTAGGAAATCCTAAACGATAGATACCAAATTCTTCATCATATCCTTTTATAGTGAGATAACCACTCTGATAAATGACAGGTATCGGATTGTCGGAAGTAGAATCAACACTATTCAAGACTTCAGCACTCGTTTCTTCGTGCGCCATTCTCTGAAGATCATAATGATGTTTTTTTAATAATTCTACCAGATAGGTAGGTGTACCGGTTTCGAACCAATAGCTGCCAAATTCATTACGTAAGAATGCATTGAGAAGACTAAACGGATTATACATACCGATGGAATTATGAGTAAAATGGTAACCATCATAGTATTCACGCAATGCAACACATATTTCATTATATGTCATTCCACGAGCATCTGCAAATTCAGAAAGTTCAACCTCCAGATTATCATGCAATTCTTGATCACTGACTCCACATATATCTATATATTGATTCCACATGGAGATATCGTTGAGATTATTCAAATCGCTGAATACACTAACCTTACCAAACTTCGTCACACCTGTCAGCATAGCAAATTTAATATAACCATCCATAGACTTCATCACGCCGTAAAAGGCTTTCAATGTACTCCGGTATTCTTCCTGCAACTCATCTCTACCAATGGCTTGCAACATTGGTTTGTCATACTCGTCGACAAGAATCACCACCCGCTGCCCTGTTTTTTCTGCAGCCAGTCTAATTAAAGTAACCAAACGGTCATCGATCGTTTCATCACTGGAACATGAACCGTATTGAGCTTCGTAAACAAGAAGTTGTCGATCTATCAGACGGATAAGGTCATTTTCAGTATCAAACTTTTTAGCATTCAGATCCAGATGAATAACCGGATATTCAATCCAGTCCTTCTCCAGACTCTCCATCGCCAATCCTTCGAAAAGTTCTTTTCTTCCTTTAAAATAAGCTTCAAGAGTAGATAACAGCAAACTTTTTCCAAAACGACGGGGACGACTTAGAAAATAATAACTGCCAGTCTTTACCAATTTATAAATCAACGCAGTTTTATCAATGTAAAAGTAACCATCTTTTCGAATCTTTTCAAAGTTCTGTATACCGATAGGATAAATTTTACTACTCATATTCTCAGGGATTTTTGATTTGCAATACACAAAGATACTTCTTTCCAAACAAATAACGCCAAGTTACACACAAAAGTTTCTATCACAAAGCTGCGCAAAAAAAGAACCGCCTCCCCCACAGGGAAAGCGGTTCCATACCTTATTTTTATGTCCGGAAAGGAAGAATTACATCATTCCGCCCATGCCGCCCATTCCCGGAGCGCCCATCGGCATTTCTGGTTTATCTTCTTTCTTTTCCACGATCACACATTCTGTAGTCAGGAACATACCTGCGATAGAAGCTGCATTTTCAAGAGCCACACGAGCTACTTTAGCAGGATCTACTACACCGGCAGCATGCAGATTTTCGTAAACATCCGTACGGGCATTATAACCGAAGTCACCTTTACCTTCACGTACTTTCTGAACAACTACCGCACCTTCCTTGCCTGCATTGGCAACAATTTCGCGAAGCGGTTCTTCGATAGCACGTTTGATGATACCGATACCTGTTGTTTCGTCCGCATTGTCACCCTTCATGCCTTCAAGAGAATCGATAGCACGGATGTAAGCAACGCCACCACCCGGGATGATACCTTCTTCGATAGCAGCGCGAGTTGCACGCAATGCATCGTCTACACGGTCTTTCTTTTCTTTCATTTCTACTTCAGAAGCAGCACCTACATAGAGAACTGCTACACCACCTGACAATTTAGCCAGACGTTCCTGCAATTTCTCACGGTCGTAATCTGATTTAGTAGCAACGATCTGAGCCTTGATCTGATCGCAACGTTCCTTGATGTTTTCTTTCACACCGGCACCGTTTACGATTGTTGTATAATCTTTAGAAACTGTTACCTTGTCAGCAGTACCGAGCATTTCGATTGTAGCCTGTTCCAGTTTCAGACCTTTTTCCTCGCTGATTACCACACCACCTGTCAGGATAGCGATATCTTCCAGCATTTCTTTACGACGGTCGCCGAAGCCCGGAGCCTTCACAGCACAAATCTTCAGCTGAGAACGCAGACGGTTTACTACCAATGTAGTCAACGCTTCGCTATCCACATCTTCTGCGATAACCAACAGAGGACGACCTGTCTGAACAGCCGGTTCAAGGATAGGCAAGAAATCTTTGAGGTTAGAAATCTTCTTGTCGTAGATCAGAATGTAAGGTTTCTCCATCTCACATTCCATCTTTTCCGTATTAGTAACGAAATAAGCAGACAGATAACCACGGTCGAACTGCATACCTTCTACTACACCGATAGTAGTGTCAGTACCTTTAGCTTCTTCGATAGTGATTACACCATCCTTAGAAACTTTACGCATAGCGTCAGCAATCAATTTACCGATTACCGGATCATTGTTGGCAGATACAGTAGCAACCTGTTCGATCTTGTCGTAGTTGTCACCTACAGTTTCAGCTTGTGCCTTGATTGATTCTACCACTTTGGCAACAGCCTTGTCGATACCACGTTTGATATCCATTGGGCTAGCACCGGCAGTCACGTTCTTCAATCCTTCAGCTACGATAGCCTGAGCGAGAACGGTTGCAGTTGTTGTACCGTCACCTGCATCATCACCAGTCTTGGAAGCAACTTCCTTCACTAGTTGTGCACCTGTATTCTGGTAAGCGTCTGCCAGTTCGATTTCTTTTGCTACTGTCACACCGTCTTTTGTGATGTGCGGAGCACCGAATTTCTTTTCGATGATAACGTTACGTCCTTTCGGACCAAGAGTTACTTTTACTGCATTTGCCAAAGCATCGACACCTTTTTTCAATTGGTCACGGGCGTCAATATTGAATAATATTTCTTTTGCCATAATGATATTTACAATTTAATGATTGATTATTTACTACATTTATTAACCCAAAACAGCGAGAACATCGCTCTGACGCATGATAAGGTATTTAGTACCTTCGACTTCAAGTTCTGTTCCGGCATATTTACCATAAAGAACTGTATCGCCTACTTTCAATACCATTTCTTCATCTTTCGTACCGTGACCTACTGCCACAACTTCACCTTTCAAAGGTTTTTCTTTTGCTGTATCAGGAATAATGATACCACCAATTGTTTTTTCTTCTGCAGGTGCAGGGAGGATAAGCACTCTGTCTGCTAATGGTTTAATGTTCATAGTTCTTTTTTTTGATTTTATTTGTTATACATTATATTCATGATTTGTCCTCTTCTTGAAGAAGACGCTAAATCAGTTGCGAAAAGTATGCCAAAGCAAAATAATGATTGTTTGGCAGAAATTGACTGACAAAATGACTGACAACAGGTTATTAATGGCAAAAAAGCATATTTGTTCCACACTTTTTAAACAATAGAAGCGGATTATTCCTTATAATAACGTATATTCGTAAATGAACCCCAAGATAAACTGTATAGATTATATGAATAAAATAAGTTTTGGCATATCCATCGCTTTTTGCGTACTCTATTCCTGCACTTCGCGTACAGGACAAAAAACTTCTGAAGAGACTTTACAGGCTGATTCACTGGCACAGGACACGATTGCGGAAACTGTGGCAGAACCTGTCGTCAAAAAGATTACTCCGGAAGAAATTCAAATCACCAAAGAGCTGCTGTATGATAAATACACACTGGAAGATACATATCCTTATAAAGATACGACCCGCAGTTTCCAATGGGACAAAATAAAAGAACAGCTTGCCCTGCTCGAAAACATACAACTGCAGCCGTCTCAATGGGCTATCCTCCAGAATTACAAAAACAGAAACGGTGAAGCTCCATTGGTGAAAAACTTCAAAAGAAATGCCTACGGACGGGTAGCGGATACGCTTGGGGTAGAACGATACCAGTCTGTCCCGCTTTATCTGCTGACGGATACGATAGCACCCGAACGCTACGGGCAGGATGGTGAACTGACGCGTTTTATTGAGGACGGAGAAAACTTTGTCAAAGCAGAACCGATATTTACAGAAGGCGAATGGATGATTCCTAAAAAGTATGTCAAAGTGATCGGAGATACGGTGGTTTTCAATAAAGCAATCTTTGTGGACCGCCATAATCAGAACATTACCGCACTGGAACGCACGGAAAAAGGGAAATGGGTAGTACGCAGTATGAACCCTTCTACTACCGGACTTCACCGACCGCCGTATGCGCAGGAAACTCCTTTAGGAATGTTCGTACTGCAGGAAAAGAAAGTGAAAATGATATTTCTGAAAGACGGCTCGAAAGAGACAGGAGGCTACGCGCCTTACGCCAGCCGCTTCACGGACGGAGCCTACATTCACGGAGTACCTGTCAACGAGCCCCGAAAGACACAGATAGAATATAGCTGGTCACTGGGAACCACTCCCCGATCACATATGTGTGTACGGAACGCAACTTCCCATGCCAAATTTATTTTCGACTGGGCACCTGTTAATGAGACGATTATTTTTGTTTTGGAATAAAAATCCCTATCTTTACCGCGTTTTTATTTCAAGCTTAAGCCCTATGCTTCAGAAAGTTATATTATTTTTATCATTCCTTTTCATTCCATTCAGCCATGTTTCAGTCGACACAATGGCCGTTCCTGCATCTGACTCTCCGACTCCTGTGTCCGAATTAGCTGCCGGCGAACAGCTCTTTGAAGAAATGGAGTTGGGTGGAATTGTCAATTTCATTGCATTCCGTCAGGCTGTCGCCGGTTACAACCGCATCAAGGAGAAGAGTAAACCGATTCTGACGCTGATTGACTTCTCAAAGCCGTCTACCGAAAAACGTTTTTTTGTCTTCGATATGGAGAAGAAACAACTGCTGTTTTCATCAGTAGTCTCACACGGACGAAACAGTGGAGGGAACTATGCCACTTCTTTTTCCAACCAAAACGGCTCTTATAAAAGTTCATTGGGATTTTATCTCACTGAAAACACTTACCAAGGCGGAAACGGCTACTCACTCATCCTAAACGGACTCGAAAAAGGAATCAATGACAAAGCAAAAGAACGTTCCATCGTCGTGCACGGGGCTTCATACGCCAATCCGACAGTAGCCGCCTCGGGACGTTTGGGGAGAAGTCTGGGATGTCCTGCCCTCCCGACAAAACTAGCCAAGCCCATCATTAATACAATTAAAGATGGCAGTGTTATGTTTATCTATGCCAATAATAGCAGCTATCTGGCTCAAAGCGACATCTTAAAAAACGTCAGTGCCCCCATGCCGGCACTCTAAACAGTCTTTATCAGAAGGAGCTGCACGGACTAACCGCACAAAGGAATAACGACTTTACTTTATCGGCAGGGTAAACCAGAAGCAAGAGCCTTTCTCCGGTTCACTATCTACGCCAATCTCGCCACCCAATTGTTCCACAATACTGCGGCAAATGGAAAGTCCGAGCCCTGTGCCATGTACAAAGGAATTCAGTTTGACGAAACGCTCAAAAATCTCGTTCTGCATTTCCGGCTCAATGCCAATGCCTGTATCGGCAACGTAGAAACGCAGATGAGCCTCATCAAGCTGATCATAGCCTACCCGTATATTTCCTTCTTCCGTGAATTTAATCGCATTGTTTACAAAGTTGGAAATAACCTGATGTAATCGATTGCGGTCACTCATGATGCGACATTCCGGCAGATGGCGGTCAAAAAGGATTTCCACGTTCGGTCTGGCCTTCATTCTCATAGCGAGAACAATATCTTCACAAAGCAGATTTACGTCCAACTCACGTTCGGTGAAATCGAATGTTCCCGCCTCAATCTTCGATAAGTCAAGAATATCTGAAATCAATTGTAATAACAGGTCATTGTTTTCTTCCACAATATCCATGTACTGCCGTCTTTCCTCCATATCCTCCGTATCCACCATCAGGCTGGAAAAACCGACTATGGCATTCAGCGGAGTGCGTATCTCATGACTCATATTGGCAAGGAAAGCAGACTTCAACCGGTCGGATTCTTCGGCTTTCTCTTTTGCCTCTATCAGTTTGGCTTCCGTTTCTTTCAAGGCAGTGATATCATAGTTGACTCCAATCAATTCCACTTGTCCTTTTTCCGGCTCATAGAGATTCAACACTACATTAGTACGTACCCAATTCCATTCATTCTTCGTACCGGGACGCAAAATACGCATCTCACCTTTGAAGGCTTTTGCTTTCCCTTTCTTTGCTTCTTCAAAAAAAGCAAGCATACGGGAACGGTCATCCGGATGCATTTTGGAGTAAACACCGACTACATCGGAAAGAGGTGTATTCTCATCTTCCCCCATATTCTTGAACCATTGCTTGATGGCATAGCCCTGACGATTCAGCAGATTGAGTTTGGCATATCCCACCTTGGCATAATCAGATATAAGAAGAAACAGATTCTCAAAATCAGAAATACGCTTCAAGGCATCAATACGCTCCGTATTATCCATATTGATAAGGATATATCCGGTAAGGTTACCATGATTATCATATAATTTGCGGACTTTTGTATAAAGTTCGATGACACCGGCTTTCAATGGACGATAATATCCCGTGTGGCGGGCACATTCGAACGAATAACGGGCACGAAAATCCGTAATACTGCTCTTGCGTATACTCTCAAGTATCTGGGCATCCACATTCGGGTTTTCAAAGAAATTGAGCCCGATCACCTCCGACTTATCCGCAATTCCCAGCATATCCATATCTCTTTCGTTCAAATCCACCAGATTACCATCCTTATCGTAAATCTCTACTCCGGCAGGAATATTGGTGAAGATATTTTTGAAGAGTCTTTCACTACGTGCCAAAGCTGCTTGTTCAAAGACCACTTTCTCTTTCGCCCTGCGCAGTTCAAGACAAATACTGATTACATTGGCCAAAGAAGACAGCCAGCGATAATCTTCGTCCGACCATGAAGCGGAACCATCTACCAAATCTACTCCCATAAATCCATAGACATGATCATTGACTACCAACGGAGTCGCCATCAAAGCCTTGATTCCCTGACGGGACAACACCTCATATTCGCCCTGCCCCATTCCAGACATCGGCTTTAATGTTTCAAATAGAATAGGCTTCTTGCCCAATATCTGTGATGTCCACCACGGCATGAAGTCTACCGGAATTTCCTGCAATTCATTTATTTCCGCTTTTACTCCTTCCGCTACAACTTCATAGGTACAGTTATAAAAATGATTTTCTTCGTCCGTCTCAAAAATATAAGCACGTCCCGCCCGATAGAAAGCCAGAATATCTTTTAATATCTCATAAATTCCTGTCTCTACTTCTTCATCTTTCAGAAAACGGGACAAAGACCGTGAAATTGAGTTCTGATAATAAAGCAAATCATTGATACGGTGTGAGATGGTTTCCGTTTTTTCATATTCCACCTTTTCGACAGATTTCTGTTCAAAGTCTGCCGCATGTTCAGCCACATATTTCCATAAGGGGGCGGCGTTGAGTGACTGCATGATCTCATTGTTTTCCAGCAGTTGTTTCACTTCTTCAAAAGTCAGCAGATGTACAGACAAATCTTCGGTATCTTCCAGATGTTGATGATCTATCGGTTCGACATCCGTAGCTAGGAAGCAATGAGTCAGGTTGGTATGCGTACTCGGATTGGCAGATATCACCATGTATTCCCGCCAGTTTCCTTTTCCATATCCGGTCTCCTCCCACAGTTCGCGCTGAGCGGAAACTAATGGGGAAGCATCCTCTTTATCACAAACTCCGGCACAGAGTTCATAAGAGGTACGTCCCAATCCAGGACGATACTGACGGACAAATACAAATTTGCCGTCTTTGGTTATTGCTATCGTGTTTACCCAATCGGGATATTCAAGAATATAATATTCAGGGATGTGGTTTCCATTAGGTAATAGCATATCTTCGCAGCGAACTGTCAACCACGGGCGGCGAAACAGATATTTGCTACTTACTGTTTTCCAGGCCTTCTCTTTCTCTTCCATCATTATTTGGTTTGCTTGCGGCAAAAGTAATGATTTTAGCCGGATAACTATTGCCCTATACAAACAAATATCTGTTTTTTACTCGCAAGTGATCTCTATTGTCTGTACCTGTTCGAGGTACTTCTTTGTAGCACTAACCAGCGAACTCCCCATATAATACCAAAACATCAGGCTGATGATGATCATCAATGCACCGATCATCGCAAAACGACTTCTTTGTTCCAACATACTGCTACTCATATCTCTTCTCCTCTCTTATTTTATGTTTTACAAAGATAACACCGAAATGCTACAAAAAATTGACAAGAATGTTTCAAAAACCTTAAATATTGAATTTATTTAACCAACCGGAGGGAAATAGTCTCCTGCATACAGGCTGTTTTATCCTTCCGGAAATATTAATGTAACAATCTGCTACATTCAATTTAACGATTATTAGTTTATCCGCAAACTAGTTACTATCTTTGCACCCACTAACAACCCTTTTAATTACTATATGGCTTTTACTAATAATATTATGATTGTCCGGCATAAATTGCTGGCTGATCTCGTCAGACTCTGGAAAAACGACCAGTTAGTAGAAAAAATTGACCGTCTCCCTATTGAGCTGAGTCCGCGCAAATCAAAACCGCTGGGGCGTTGCTGCGTACACAAAGAACGTGCTGTATGGAGATACAAGACCTTCCCGCTGATGGGACTGGATATGACCGATGAACACGATGAAGTAACTCCTCTCTCCGAATATGCACGGATGGCACTGAACCGCCCGGAGCCAAGTAAGGAAAATATCATGTGTGTCATTGACGAAGCCTGTTCTTCCTGCGTACAGATTAATTACGAAATCACCAATCTTTGCCGAGGATGTGTGGCACGCAGCTGCTATATGAATTGCCCTAAGGATGCAATACGTTTCAAGAAAAACGGTCAGGCGATGATTGATCATGATACTTGCGTCAGTTGCGGTATCTGCCATAAGAGTTGTCCTTATCACGCGATTGTATATATCCCCGTTCCTTGCGAAGAATCCTGCCCGGTGAAAGCTATCAGCAAAGATGAGCATGGCGTGGAACATATTGACGAAAGCAAGTGCATCTACTGTGGAAAATGTATGAATGCCTGCCCGTTCGGTGCTATCTTTGAGATTTCACAAACCTTTGATGTACTGCAACACATCAAAAAAGGAGAAAAGTTGGTAGCTATCATCGCTCCGTCTATCCTCGGACAGTTCAAGACTTCTATCGAACAGGTATACGGTGCCTTTAAAGAAATAGGATTCACCGACATTATCGAAGTAGCCGAAGGAGCCATGATGACCACCAGCAACGAGGCACACGAACTGCTGGAAAAACTGGAAGAAGGTCAGAAATTCATGACTACCTCCTGCTGTCCTTCATACATTGAACTGGTAGAAAAGCACATGACGGAAATGAAACCGTACGTTTCTACCACAGGATCACCGATGTATTATGCGGCACGAATCGCCAAAGAGAAACATCCGGATGCGAAGATTGTATTTGTCGGTCCGTGCGTAGCCAAACGAAAAGAGGTACGCCGTGACGATGCTGTAGACTATATCCTGACATTCGAGGAAGTAGGTTCTATCTTGGATGGAATGGACATTCAGCTGGAACAGGTGAATTCTTTCTCTATACTGCATACTTCCGTCCGTGAAGCACATGGTTTTGCACAAGCCGGTGGTGTGATGGGAGCCGTAAAAGCATATCTGAAAGAAGAAGCGGATAAGATCAATGCTATCCAAGTGTCGGATATCAACAAAAAAAATATAGCCTTGCTGCGTGCCTGTGCCAAAACAGGAAAAGCAGCGGGACAGTTTATCGAAGTGATGGCTTGCGAAGGTGGCTGTATCACCGGACCGAGTACGCACAACGACATTGTTTCAGGACGTCGTCAATTAGCACAAGAGTTGCTCAAGCGGAAAGAAAGCTATGAGACAATGGATAGATAAACTGCGAGAAGAAAGGACACTCCGACCGGAAGAATTCCGGCAACTGCTGACCGAATGTGACGGAGAATCATTGCGCTATATCAATAAACAGGCGCAAGAAGTCAGTCTCCGTCATTTCGGAAACCGGATTTTTATTCGCGGACTGATTGAAGTCAGTAACTGTTGCCGAAATAACTGCCATTACTGCGGTATCCGGAAAGGGAATCCGAATCTGGAACGTTATCGGTTATCCACAGAAAATATACTGAATTGCTGCAAACAAGGGTATGGACTCGGCTTCCGTACCTTTGTGCTGCAAGGAGGAGAAGACCCCGCACTGACAGAGGAACGGATAGAGGATATAGTCTCAACGATTCGCCGGAGTTATCCCGATTGCGCCATAACACTGTCACTCGGTGAAAAGTCGCGGGAAGCATACGAGCGTTTCTTTCAGGCAGGTGCCAACCGCTATCTGCTGCGTCATGAGACTTATGACAAAGAACATTATCAACAACTGCACCCTGCCGGTATGTCATGCGAGCATCGTCTGCAATGCTTACGGGATTTAAAGGAGATCGGCTATCAGACAGGCACCGGAATCATGGTCGGCAGTCCGGGACAGACCATAGAACACTTGATTCAGGATATTCTGTTTATCGAACAGCTTCGTCCCGAAATGATTGGTATCGGTCCCTTCCTGCCTCATCGCGAAACGCCTTTTGCCCAGTCTCCCAGCGGAACCGTGGAACAGACGCTCCTTTTATTATCCATCTTCCGTCTGATGCATCCGTCAGCGCTGATTCCGGCAACTACGGCACTGGCTACTCTCACTCCCGATGGACGGGAACAGGGAATACTGGCAGGCGCCAATGTAGTCATGCCCAATTTGTCGCCACAGGAAGAACGAAAAAAGTACAATCTGTATAATAACAAAGCCTCCCTCGGAGCAGAATCTGCGGAAGGACTTAACATATTGCAACAGCAGCTGGAAAAGATCGGTTATCAAATCTCCTTCTCCAGAGGCGATTACAAACAATAAAGAAATGTATAAAGTAGATTCACCCCAAGCAGAAGAATTCATTCATCATGAAGAGATTCTGGAAACTCTTGAATATGCACGGAGTCACAAAGACAACCGCACATTCATAGAACAGCTGATCGAGAAAGCCGCTCTTTGCAAGGGACTGACGCACCGCGAAGCAGCTACCCTGCTGGAATGTGACCAACCTGACCTGATAGAACGAATCTTCCATCTCGCCAAAGAAATCAAACAGAAGTTTTACGGCAACCGTATCGTTATGTTCGCACCGCTTTATCTGTCGAACTATTGCGTAAACGGATGCGTATATTGCCCTTATCACGCCAAGAACAAAACAATCGCCCGCAAGAAACTGACGCAGGAAGAAATACGCAAGGAAGTAATCGCTTTGCAGGATATGGGGAATAAACGTCTGGCACTTGAAGCCGGCGAACATCCGACTCTCAACTCACTGGAATATATACTGGAATCCATCCGGACCATTTATAGTATCAGACACAAGAATGGGGCTATCCGCCGTGTAAACGTAAATATCGCCGCCACTACCGTCGAGAACTATCGCCGATTGAAAGATGCCGGCATCGGCACGTATATCCTATTTCAGGAAACTTATCACAAAGAGAACTACGAAGCTCTCCACCCCACCGGACCGAAAAGTAACTATGCGTATCATACCGAAGCAATGGACCGCGCCATGGAAGGCGGCATAGACGATGTAGGAATGGGAGTACTTTTCGGACTGAATACCTATCGCTATGACTTCGTAGGATTATTGATGCATGCAGAACATCTGGAAGCCCGTTTCGGTGTGGGTCCGCACACTATCAGCGTACCGCGCATCTGTTCGGCGGACGATATCGATGCGGGAGATTTTCCCAATGCGATTTCCGATGATATATTCAGCAAGATTGTTGCTGTCATCCGGATAGCGGTTCCTTACACCGGCATGATTATATCCACACGTGAATCACAGGAGTCCCGCGAAAAAGTGCTTGAACTCGGTATCTCACAAATCAGCGGCGGCTCCCGCACCAGCGTAGGCGGCTATGCGGAAACGGAACTTCCGGAAGATAACTCCGCACAATTTGATGTAAGCGACACCCGGACACTGGACGAAGTGGTCAACTGGCTGCTCGAATCAGGATATATCCCCAGCTTCTGCACCGCTTGCTATCGGGAAGGACGCACCGGGGACCGATTTATGTCCTTAGTCAAATCAGGACAGATAGCCAACTGCTGCGGCCCCAATGCATTAATGACTCTGAAAGAATACCTCGAAGATTATGCATCGGAAGACACCCGAATCAAAGGTATGAAGCTGATAGCCAAAGAGACCGACCGGATTCCGAATCCCAAAATCAGAGAAATAGCCATCCGGAACTTAAAAGATATTTCGGAAGGAAAAAGAGATTTCAGATTTTAAGGGGCAAGGTGCCCCTGCCAAGTTTCCATGCGGATAATTAACGTTACAACAATTGCTTGATTTATGAATTTAGTCCACACCCCCAATGCCAACCGGCTCCACATCGCCCTCTTCGGAAAGCGTAACAGTGGAAAATCCTCCCTGATCAATGCACTGACCGGACAGGATACCGCTCTTGTTTCCGATACTCCCGGAACAACGACCGACCCCGTGCAAAAAGCAATGGAAATTCACGGTATCGGTCCTTGTCTGTTCATTGATACTCCGGGATTTGACGATGAAGGTGAGTTAGGAAACAGGCGTATCGAACGCACATGGAAAGCCGTAGAGAAAACCGATATCGCCCTTCTGCTTTGCGCAGGTGGTAGCTCTGCAGAGGAAACCGGAGAACCGGACTTTACCGAAGAACTTCATTGGCTGGAACAACTCAAGGCAAAAAACATCCCGACCATTCTGCTTATCAACAAGGCAGATATACGGAAGAACACCGCATCCCTTGCCATCCGGATAAAGGAGACTTTTGGAAGCCAGCCGATTCCTGTCAGTGCCAAAGAGAAGACAGGCATCGAACTGATACGACAAGCCATTCTGGAAAAGTTGCCGGAAGATTTCGATCAGCAAAGTATTGCTGGCAACCTGGTAACGGAAGGAGATCTTGTCCTACTGGTCATGCCACAAGATATTCAAGCCCCCAAAGGGAGGCTTATTTTGCCACAAGTGCAGACAATGCGGGAATTGCTCGACAAGAAATGTCTGATCATGAGCTGCACCACAGATAAGTTACGGGAAACGTTGCAAGCCCTCTCCCGCCCTCCTAAACTGATTATTACGGACTCACAAGTCTTTAAAACAGTCTACGAGCAAAAGCCTGAAGAAAGCAGACTGACCTCTTTTTCTGTTCTTTTTGCAGGTTATAAAGGAGATATCCGGTACTATGTGAAAAGTGCCTCAGCCATCGGAAGCCTGACAGAATCTTCCCGTGTACTGATAGCCGAAGCCTGCACACACGCCCCTCTATCCGAAGACATCGGGAGAGTAAAACTTCCGCATCTGTTAAGAAAGCGGATTGGAGAAAAGTTATCGATAGATATCGTGGCGGGAACTGATTTCCCGCAGGACCTCACTCCTTATTCTTTGGTAATCCATTGCGGCGCTTGTATGTTCAACCGCAAATATGTGCTGAACCGCATCGAAAGAGCAAGGTTACAAAATGTACCGATGACAAATTACGGAGTAGCTATCGCTTTCCTTAACGGGATACTTAATCAAATAGAATATTAAAATAAAAAGAACAGAACCTTGCAGACTTCAAGCATTTGTCTTATATTAGTCACGCAATCAAATATTTATTAACTTTAGACATAAACAAATGAAAAAGAGAACTATGGCTTTGGCCATCTTTCTGGCAACCGGTGTTACTATGCAAGCACAAGACCGACTGACACAGTACAAAGTCCGGAATGCCATCAGCGTTCGTACCCCCATTATGAACGACAGCATCAATCCTAAAGGAGAAAAACACACCAAAAAGATGTTACTCCAAACCCCGGTCGTACTACATTTGCCGGATGCACCGATGCAGTCGCTCACTGCGGACACAGCGGGGTATCTCAGCTTCGAGAAAGCAGATAAAGACAATAAACTTTATCTGGTTAAGACTCAGATTCGTGCAGAACGTTTCCTGAAAGGGAAGTTGAAAATCACCTCCCCCGTCCGCTGGGAAGTCTTCATTGACGGAGCCTCCAAGCAAGTAAAAGATGCGGCAGAAGACAGCATCACCTCCGGCTCATCACGTGACATCGCTCTCAGCCTTGAACCGGAGCGGGATTACGAGATAATCATCAAACTGCTTTCTGCTTCCGATGACAAAGCGGCACCAACACTGAAATGCGAACTGATCAAAGACGAGAAATTCAAGGATACCGCCTGCAATCTAGATCCGGAAGCAAAGAAGCGTTTTTCTCTAGACAATACAGTTTATGGCAACCGTGCCATCGCTGTTTCCATCTCTCCCAGCGGAAAGTATCTGCTGACCCGTTATTGGGATAACCACGCCGCCAAACGCTCACGCACTTATTGCGAACTGACGGAACTAAAGAGCGGAAAAGTACTCCTGACCAATCTCAGAGACGGCATGAGCTGGATGCCCAAAAGTGATAAGTTATACTACACGGTAACCGCCCTGACAGGAAATGACGTAATCACCCTCGACCCTGCCACACTCCGCGAAGAAACGATTTTGCAAAGTATTCCCGAACAGAGTTTCAGATGGTCGCCCAACGAAGATTTTCTGATTTACTATCCCCGCGAAGAAGGAGTCAAAGAAAATGGTCCTCTCCGCCGCATCGTAAGTCCTGCAGACCGTATTCCCAATTCCCGCGGACGGAGTTTCCTTGCGAAATACAACCTAGCCGACGGTGTCTCCGAGCGCCTGACTTATGGCAACCACAGCACATATCTGCAAGATATTTCTCCGGACGGAAAATACATGTTATACAGTACATCCAAAGAAAACATCACTCAACGTCCGTTCTCTCTGTCCTCACTTTATCAGGTAAATTTGGAAACGTTGAAAGTGGATACCCTTTTCTATGAAGACCGCTTTATCGGAGGTGCGGGCTACTCTCCTGACGGCAAGCAGCTATTGCTGACCGGCAGCCCCGAAGCGTTCGGTGGCATCGGAAAGAATTGTGGCAATCACCCTATTGCCAATGATTTCGATACTCAGGCCTTTATTATGGATCTGAGTACCCGCAAGATACAACCGATTACCAAAGACTTTAATCCGACAGTCAGCCCTCTGCAATGGAATCATGGCGATGGGTGCATCTATTTCAATACGGACGATGGCGATTGCAAAAACATCTATCGTTATTCTCCGAAGGATGGAAAATTTGAGAAGCTGAACCTTGAAACGGATGTTACCAGCGCTTTCGCTCTGTCCGAATACAATCCGGGCATCGCAGCTTACATCGGTCAATCGGACTACAATGCCGGAGTAGCCTATCTCTATGACATGAAGAAAAAAACTTCCAGCCTGCTTGCCGATCCGATGAAACCGATTCTGGAGAAAATAGAATTAGGCAAAACAGAGCCGTGGAACTTTACCGCTTCCGACGGAACTGTCATCACTGGCAAGATGTGCCTGCCTCCGAATTTCGATCTGAACAAGAAATATCCGATGATCGTATATTACTATGGCGGTACGACTCCGACTACCCGCGGAATCAGTAATCCGTATTGCGCACAATTATTCGCTTCACGTGACTATGTGGTCTACGTCATCCAGCCTAGCGGAACGATTGGCTTCGGACAGGAATTCTCCGCCCGCCACGTCAATGCGTGGGGCAAACGTACGGCAGATGACATCATCGAAGGTACGAAGCAGTTCTGCAAAGAGCATCCGTTTGTGGATGAAAAGAAAATCGGTTGCCTCGGTGCTTCTTATGGCGGATTCATGACGCAGTATTTACAGACGCAGACGGATATTTTCGCCGCTGCCGTGTCGCACGCCGGAATCAGTGACGTGACCAGCTACTGGGGGGAAGGTTACTGGGGATATTCCTACAATGCCATCGCCGCAGCCGACAGTTACCCGTGGAAGGACCCGGACTTGTTCACCAAACAAGGCTCCCTGTTCAACGCCGACAAGATAAACACTCCGTTATTGCTGCTACACGGTACGGTAGATACCAATGTGCCTATCGGTGAAAGTATCCAGCTTTTCAACGCGTTGAAGATACTTGGCAAGACTGTAGAGTTCGTGACCGTAGACGGAGAAAACCATTTCATCTCCGATTATGACAAGCGAATCAAATGGCATAATTCTATCATGGCATGGTTTGCCCGTTGGTTACAGGATCAACCGGAATGGTGGAAGGAAATGTATCCGGAACGCCATTTATAATTTATGATAAATACGTATCCCCGGTCGTACACAAGAATAATTCTTGGATATACGACCGGGGATACTTCTACTTTGCAATCTCATCTATTTTAATTCTACCTCGATAGCTGCCGGATAAAGTCGTTGCGGATCGAAGAACACCGCACAGCTATTAACCATATTCTTCAAATCAGCCTTTACTTTTCCTTCGAAAACCTTTTTGCCATTCACCGTCAGAGTCACCTTTTCAGTTAAATCGACCAGCTCGTCGCAGAGATAAATGACCACTTTCCCTTTATGCGCCTGCGCATATTTCTTCGCAAACTTCATCTCTATTCCCCATCGTTGATCCTTCTCCGTAGCTTCATAAACAACATCATCGACCTTCAATGAAATATGATTTCCCGAAATACTCATTTCATAATAAGTACGCGACTTCCCCTCTTCATCGGATCTTTCCTTCACATACAGATTATAAAATCCTTTCCGGTAGAGTCCGTCCATTTCAAAATTCTCCCAGCTTACATATTTGGGATAAGGATTGCGGACATATTGCTTCAGCCAGGGAGTCGTCGGACGATAATCAATACTATGCCCCATTCCGGGAATCAGTTCTATCTTGTGAGTGAAATAGCCGGGATGCTGATGCGCCAAACTATCGAATGCTTCCCGTACATATCCGGTCAGTGTATTCCGGTAGAATCCGGTATCCTTATCTCCTGTCCGCAAAGAAAAAGCAATATTACTACAATTCTCCGCAGGAGCATTCTTTAAAGGTTCCCCTCCTGCCATCGGTCCCGCAGCAGCCCAATAATCAGCATAAAATGAGGCCAGACGCTGACTGCCATATCCGCCTTCCGAGATTCCGAAAACATACACTCTGTTGGGATCAATCTTTCCCAAGAGTAAGGATTGTCGCAGCAATTTCTCCCAGGCAAACTGTTTAGCTTTCTGCCACCAACGATAGTACTCGCCTTCGTTCGGAATCTGTGGAATAAAGTAAACGGAAGGAGCATCATCAAAATTCCGGCAAATTTTCAACCCGGTACTCCATTCCCGTTCTTTGGGTCCCGAGCCATGCAGATAGAGGAATAATGGAAGTTCATTTCCTGTTCCATCTGTCCCTTTCATTCCCCAGTAATAGGGCATCACAGCATTTGGTTCCAAACTATCAGGAAGTTTCCAGTAGCCGGAAGAAGCGGATGAGAGTGTATCCAAAGCTATTAATTTTTCTTCTTTAAAACCATCATTTGCCTCTTTCCACAACTGCCATACGACATCACGATAGTGTTCTACCTCTGACAGTTTCAACGGTTTTCCTGCGTCAAAAGTGGTTGTCTTACCGGAAAGAGATTCAGAAAAGAACGTAACAATCTCTTTTCTTGTCTGTGTCTTCACTGACTTCCCGGGGTAATTCTCATTTGCTTCGAGTTCATGAGCTGCTGAAGAAACAACACTGGCGGCACAGACTATGCCTAGAACGAACGTGTTTTTTATTGTTTTCATACTACTTTGGAGTTTGTCGTTTTTCATATATTTGCTAACGATTTAATGTATGCACAAAGATAGAAATTACTGTCCGGTTCTCCTTACCTTTTCAGTCTAATCTAAAAACTAATATCCAAAGTTTTTAATTAAGAAGTGGAATTAAGCCTTCCGAGAATATGAGCACACGAAGAAGTCGTTACATATAATTACCATTTCATCCTATATAGTTTCTGATAGTCGGTTTTCATTCGGAGCCGCATCTTTATATCTTTACAAAAACAAAAACGGCCTTTAATAAACACGGATTCTGTTTATAATAAACTTATTGCACGTTTATTATAAACGGTATCCAAGTTTATTAAAAACGATATTCGTCCCTTTTAAAGTACGAGACGAAATGTAGCAGGCATAATTAACGACAAAATGGGGCAATAATCATCTGATCATTGCCCCATTCCAAGTTCTTCTGATACTTATAAGTAACAGTATAAAGGTGATATTTATGTATCTATTTTTCTTATTATATTCATTTTATTTATGCCTTTTCTTTTCCCAAAGATACAACATAAAAAGTCATTTGTCAAGTACTTCACCGGAAAAGCGGATATTCTTACTCTATACCCTGCTTTTAGTTGCGTAAAGCAGCTATCAGTTCTTCCACCGAAACAAGATTCTGTTCGCCGGTTTCCATATTCTTCAGCATTGCTTTGCCTTCGTTCATTTCGTTCTCTCCTACGATAGCTACGAACGGAATACTCTTGGCATTGGCATAGCTCATCTGTTTCTTCATCTTTGCCGCATCCGGGAAGATTTCCGCACGGATACCTGCCGCACGAACTTTTGCCAGCATACTCATAGAGAAAGCAGCTTCTTTATCACCAAAGTTTACGAACATCAATTCCGTACCGTTCACTGCTTCCTTCGGATAAAGTTCCAGTTGATTCAATACATCGAAGATACGGTCTGCACCAAAAGAAATGCCGACTCCCGACACACCGGACATACCGAATACTCCTGTCAGGTTGTCATAGCGACCACCACCGGTGATACTGCCGATCTGCACGTCCAGCGCTTTCACTTCGAAGATAGCACCGGTATAATAATTCAATCCGCGAGCCAGCGTCAAGTCAAGTTCGATCTCATTTTTCAAGCCCATTGTTTCCAGTGTGCCCAGAATAAATTCGCTTTCTTCCACTCCTTTCATGCCTGTTTCACTGGCTGCCAGCACGCTCTTTAGTGTAGCCAGCTTTTCAGTATTGGTTCCGCTCAGCAGAATGATCGGCTGCAATTTGGCAATCGCCTCATCACTGATCCCTTTCTCTTTCAGTTCCGCATTGACGTTCTCCAGACCAATCTTATCCAGCTTATCAATAGCCACTGTGATATCTACAATCTTATCCGCTTCACCGATAATCTCAGCGATACCGGAAAGAATCTTGCGGTTATTGATCTTAATGCACACACGGATGTTGAAACGGCTGAATACTGTATCGACAATCTGCATCAGTTCTACTTCATTCAGCAGTGAATCGCTGCCGACAACATCAGCGTCGCATTGATAGAACTCACGGTAACGTCCTTTCTGCGGACGGTCTGCACGCCATACCGGCTGTATCTGATAACGCTTGAACGGAAAAGTTATTTCATCGCGGTGCATCACCACGTAACGGGCAAAAGGCACTGTCAAGTCATAGCGCAAACCTTTCTCACAGAATTTGCTTGCCAGCTTAACAGCATTACGATTCAATAACTCTTCATCCGTGATGCCGGAAAAATAATCTCCGGAGTTCTGAATCTTAAATAGAAGTTTGTCACCCTCATCGCCATATTTCCCCATCAGTGTAGAAAGCATCTCCATCGACGGAGTTTCTATCTGCTGGAAACCATACAGATGATATACGTCACGAATCGTATTGAATATATAATTACGCTTCGCCATTTCTACCGGCGAAAAGTCACGAGTTCCTTTAGGAATACTTGGTTTTGCTGCCATGATATAATTACTGTTTAGTATTTTAATTGCGCAAATTTACTGCAAATTTCCGAGCAACGCTTGCATATATCTAAAAAAAACATCAATAAAAAAAGAACGCCTCCATAGTCTTTGAAAACGATGGAGGCGTCAAAACGATTAATCTTTTCTCTTAGTCTCTTCTGCCCATAGCAATCATAATGTAATAGATCAGCGTAGCCAATGAACCCAGTGCAGCAACTACATAGGTGTATGCAGCAGAGCGAAGAGCGTCTTCGGCTTGCGTATGATTGTATGAATTAGTAATGCCGGATGAACTCAGCCACACAAGCGCACGCTTACTTGCATTGATTTCCACCGGCAAGGTGATAAAGCTGAACAAAGTGGTGGTAGCAAACAGAATGATACCAATCCACAACAATTGCGGGAATGAGTTGAACAGCAGAATACCGCCCAGCAATACCCAAGTCATGATAGAGGACGAAAAATTCACTACCGGCACCAAGGCGCTGCGCATTTTCAACGGAGCATACATACGTGCGTGCTGAACAGCGTGTCCACATTCGTGTGCCGCTACGGCAGCCGCCATGATACTATTACTTTCATATACACCTTCACTCAGATTCACTGTTTTGTTAGCAGGATTGTAGTGGTCGGTCAGCTGACCGGGTGTATGAGTTACTTGTACATCGTAAATTCCATTGTCGTGCAGCATCTTCAGAGCTACGTCGCGTCCTGTCATACCGTTTCCTGTCGGAATTTTGGAATACTTCTTGAATTTGTTCTGCAAATTCATCTGTACCAACCAACTTGCTACGGCAATACCAATAAATAATACCCAATAAGACATCATATACTTTTCATTTTAATTATTACTCTATATTTCTATAAACAAATTGTTTGCCAAAAATAAAGGGAAACTACGTATGTAACGATAGTTTCCCTATGCTTTTATGAAGAATTAGCTAAAAATTAGTCAATTGTAAGTTCTACAACGTAATCAATATCTTTTGGTATCTCTGCAAGCTCCAGCAACACGCCTTCTTTATTTTTATTGAAGCGGACAGGTGTGCCGTTCTTAAACAGTACTGCTTTCTTCACCTTCTTATCTGCCAAAGGCAGGAACAGGGCTTTATCCTGCAAATTCAGAATGTGCACATACAGCTTGTTTCCTTTCTGCGTCGTCACTCCCCAGTCATGCGGAGCAACCGCACCGCCACGGGTTCCATAAATCGTTTCACCATATTGATTCATCCACTCTCCCATTTCTTTCAACCGCTGTACGGCTACTTCCGGAAGCTCTCCGTCGGGCTGAGGGCCGATATTCATCAACAGGTTTGCATTCTTTCCGGCTGCCTTTACCAGATAATGAATCAGCGTCTTCGTTGATTTATAATTTTGATCCGTAATCTTATATCCCCACATACCATTCATCGTTTCGCAGGTTTCCAAAGGCAGGTGACTTACACTTTGTCCGGAAAGTCCTGCGGTATTTTCTCCGGGCAGGTCACGTTCGAATATCTGAATATCTTCACCGGCAAAAGGAGTCTGATGATGATTATTTCCTATCAGGCAGCCCGGCTGTAGTTTATGGATCATGGCATATTGTTCCGGCAACTCCCAGTTAAAGCCGGGATTTCCATCCTGATCCCACCATCCGTCGAACCAAATGGCTCCTACCGGACCATAATTAGTCAGCAGTTCCGTCAGCTGATTGTTCATGAACTGATAATAGCTTTTCCAGTCTCCTTTCGGATTCGGACGTCCTGTACCCCGTCCTGTACGACCCCAAGGATAATCTTCCCGCGTCCAGTCAAGATGAGAGTAGTAGAAATGGAGTTTGATTCCCTGTTTGCTGCAGGCTGCTGCCAGCTCCTTGATGATATCCCGCTTAAAGGGAGTTGCCTTCACGATATTGAAGTCCGAATATTGGGTATCGAACATGGAGAAGCCGTCATGATGGCGGGAAGTCAGGCAGATATATTTAGCTCCCGACGCTTTGATGGCAGCCACCCACTTATCCGCATCAAACTTGGAGGGATAGAAGCCGCCTGCCAGTTTGGCATACTCTTTATAATTCAGATTATTATTTGTCATAGTCCACTCACCGGTGGCAAGCATGGCATACAGTCCCCAATGAAGGAAAATACCGAATTTATTATCCTGAAATTCTTCACGGGCTTTGAGGTTTTCTTCACCAGGCTGGTAAGAAGACTGTGCGTGGAGCCGGGAGGAGATTCCCAGACTCATACCTATTAAAAATAGGAAAGTAATGAAATGTGTTTTCATAATGCGTTATAGTTAATATTGGGGGTAAAGAAAAAACAAAAAGGCGGAGTAATTTCCATTTCTCCGCCTCTCATTAAGTTATAGAACAAAGGAGACCAAAAGCAATAGTATCATCAATTCCCCTCCTTCCAGGAGGAGACTTAAGATACTACCGGACTTTTTAGTCAGCCCCATTTCTTATTCTTCAGTATAACGTTCGATTGTCTGCGCTCTGTCCGGTCCGACAGATACAATCTTAATTTCCACACCAAGTTGTTCTTCCAGGAAAGTCAGATAAGCATTGAATTCTTCCGGGAATTCATCTTCGCTCTGCATCTTTGTCATATCTGTCTTCCAGCCCGGCAGTTCTGCATATACAGGTTCCACACCTTCAGTGATGTCATATGGGAAATAATCAATTTCCTCGCCATCTACCTTATAAGCAACACAAGCCTTGATGGTATCGAATGTATCGAGCACGTCGCTCTTCATCATGATCAGTTTGGTAACACCGTTTATCATAACGGAATATTTCAGAGCTACCAGGTCAATCCATCCGCAACGACGTTTACGTCCTGTTACAGAACCGAATTCATGTCCCAGTGTGCACATCTTGTCACCAGTCTCGTCGAACAGTTCTGTCGGGAACGGACCGGCACCTACACGAGTACAGTATGCCTTGAAGATACCGAACACCTCGCCGATACGGTTCGGAGCTACTCCCAGACCGGTGCAGGCACCTGCACAAACCGTATTGGAAGATGTAACAAACGGATACGAACCGAAATCGATATCAAGCATCGTTCCCTGAGCACCTTCGCAAAGAACGCTCTTGCCGTCTTTCAGATAGTTGTTAACCTCATGCTCACTGTCTACAAAATGGAACTGTTTCAGATATTCGATACCTTCCATCCATGCTTTTTCCAGTTCTGTGAGGTCATATTCGTAGTTCAGACTTTTCAGGATTTGTTCGTGACGAGCTTTCGCCGCACCGTATTTCTGTTCGAAGTTATGAAGGATATCACCTACACGAACACCGTTACGGCTAACTTTATCCGTATAAGTAGGGCCAATGCCTTTACCGGTTGTTCCTACTTTCGCATCTCCCTTGGCTGCTTCGTAAGCGGCGTCCAGTATGCGGTGTGTCGGAAGGATGAGATGAGCTTTCTTAGAAATATGCAAACGCTCTTTCAATGGGTGTCCCGATGCTTCGAGTGCCTCGGCTTCCGCTTTGAACAATGCCGGATCGAGCACTACACCGTTACCGATAATATTTACCTTATCTCCCTGAAAAATACCGGAAGGAATAGAACGAAGTACATACTTCTGTCCTTCGAACTCAAGTGTATGACCGGCATTCGGACCGCCCTGGAAACGAGCGACCACATCGTACTTAGGTGTTAATACGTCGACTACTTTACCTTTACCTTCGTCGCCCCATTGTAATCCTAATAGAACATCTACTTTCATTTTTCTTTTTTATTGTTGTTACTGACTTTTTTCCGTTTATTAGCTCTGTCGCACTTGCTGCACAATCCATATATATATAAGGAGTAATGCGAAAGTTGAAAGCGGCTTAATTTTGTATTTTCGATGGCATGCTGCAATTCCTCGTTCTGAAACTCGGTCACTTTGCCGCATTGAGTACATATCTGATGATGATGTGTCTCGCGATTGTATGATTTTTCGTATTGGGAGGAAGTGCCGAACTGATGCTTGATGATCAGCCGCGCATTGATAAGCAGAATAATAGTATTATAAAGAGTTGCCCGGCTCACCCGGAAATTCTCCTGATCCATCATTCTGGAATAGAGCATATCGATATCGAAATGTCCGTCGATGGAATAGATAGTTTCGAGTATGGCGTAACGTTCGGGAGTCTTACGATGCCCGTTCGCCGTGAGATATTCTGTGAATATCTGCCTTACTGTATCTTTCACATTTTGAGTTTCCATCATCAGCACAAAATTAGCGCGAACAAAGTTAAGCCTTTTTTGTGGAAAGCAAAAGAATTTCTGAGAATAAGTAATAAGTATTAAGTAATAAGTATTAAGTAATAAGTATTAGGTATTAACCGTAGCTACTTAGATTCCATGCGGCGGATATCCGCATGGTAATACTTAATACTTATTACTTAATACTTATCACTAGCTTCTTCTTTTACCATATTATAGAGCATCTGCTCCGCTTCCACTGTGGAATCTGCCATTCCTTCAACCATCCGGCATACACGGAAAGCATGTTCTTCGTTATGCTGCATATACTTACGGATAGCCAGAAGAGCTGCATTCCGCACATGATAGCTTTCTGAATGAACAGCGCAAAGTGCCTGGTCGAGCAATTCGCCGGAGGCTCTTTCTGTCATATCTCCCTTTTTCATCAAAAGACGGGCAGCCGTCAGGAAACCGCATGTCTGCACATATTCCTGTTCATCAGCCATCCAATGAAAAGATTTAGCAGGAGCATATGGCAAATGCTGGAAAAGATTCATACAGGTCAGTTCCGCAATCTCTATGTTACGGATACTTTCTACCCAGATATCAGCTATCTCGGGATAAAAGGTATCTACAGGCTGCAACATGGCTGCCATGATTTTGCATTCGCGAATGTCTTCTTTCCACAATGCCTGCGCCAGGTCATGGTTCTTTTCATACCCTTCGACAATCATCTTTATGCGGGGGATTTCGACTCCGAAATTGAGTTTGTATACCAATCCCTTCTCACGCATACTTTGGGACACAGCCCCGTTCATAGAGAGACGGAGCTGTGTTTTGATATCTTTCAGTTGTTCTTTTATATCCATTTTCAATATTAATTATTTACGGAAGGCAACGGAGAATAATCTTTGCTGTAACGCAACATTTGTTCTACATAGTCTTCGTCATAAGACACGGTAACATCCGTGATATTTCCATCCTTGTCAGTCACCAGTTCATAGACCGGATTTACAAAACCTTTGTAAGGAGCCAGATTCAGCTTCTTATAGCGTGCCAACACTTCGGCATGCAAAGCAGGATCAACCTTCACGGCATAATTTTCAACCAATGTACGGGCACCTTCAAAATCACCGGTCGATTTGATTCGCTGAATTTCAGCCAGCAGTTCACCGAACAACTGACGGACTTTCTCATAATCATTGACTACGACATAGGTCTTTCCGTCCTTCTTCACCATTTCGACCACTTTGTCGGGAGCTCCTTTTTCAAATACCCAGCGGGCAATCAACTGACGGTTGCGCATATGAGCTTCTTCGATATTATTTCCCGGTTCGATACGTACAAGTTGTGTCATCAGACCATTCATCAGGAAAGTATAATATTCAGCTTTATAAGCCTCTGCATCCGGAACAAGTTTCAGTTCTACCAGTTTCGGGTCAGCCACGTAGTACAATCCGAACAAGTCGGCACGTGCTTCTTCAATAGTAGAACCATACGCTTTCAAAGCGTCAGGGTCTACTCCCGGAAGCAATTTACCAGAACCATGTCCCAGACATTCGTGCAAGTCTGTATGAAGTTCACCTGTCAAGTCGCCATATTGGTCGATCCGCTGTCTCTCTTCGTTATTGCAGACAAACTCTTCATTGAACCCGTTACCGTGGGCAGCTTTATTATAAGCATCTGTGATATTGCCGATAGTAACTGACTTGGAGCCGTGATGGGCACGAATCCAGTTAGCGTTCGGAAGATTGATACCGATGGCAGTTGCAGGATACAAGTCACCGGCAAGAATAGCGGCAGTGATCACCTTGGCAGATACCCCTTTTACCTTTTCCTTTTTGAAAGATTTATCAACCGGCGAATGATCTTCGAACCATTGCGCATTGCTGCTGATAATCTCTGTACGGTGTGTAGCATCCAAGTCTTTGAAGTTGACCAGTGATTCCCAGCTGGCTTTCACTCCCAGCGGGTCGCCGTAGCTTTCTGTAAAGCCATTCACAAAGTCAATTCTTGAATCAAGGTCTTTCACCCAAAGGATAGCATATTCATCGAAGTCTTTCAGGCTGCCTGTTTCGTAGAATTGAATCAGTTTGCTGATCACAGCTTTCTGTGCATCATTTTCGGCAACCGTTTCCGCTTTCTTCAACCAGTACACAATCTTTTCAATCGCCTGAGTATAAAGTCCGCCTACCTTCCAGACTTTTTCCTGTATTTTTCCATCTTCTTTCACCAATCGGCTGTTGAGTCCGTAAGAAACCGGAGTTTCATCTTTCGGGTCTTTCATTGCTCCGTAGAAGCTTTCCGCTTCCTGCTGAGTGACTCCGTCGTAATAATTGCAGGCAGAAGTCAGCACCAAGTCTTCACCGTCCGCCTGATTTACACGCTTTGCCAGGATAGCCGGATCGAACATAACCGGGAAGAGCTCATCACAGAGTTGTTCGGCAGTCTGTCCTTCTGATAACGGAAGTAATTGGGCGTCTGTTCCGAGCACTGCCTGTTTCAAGAAGTCCTGCGAGAAACCGGGCACAAACTTTTCCATGCCGTAATGATGATGAATACCATTGGAGAACCATACCCGTTTGAGGTACACTTCCATATTTTTGAAGTCGGGAGCCGACTTGTCTCCCTTATAATTGGTGTAAACGGCTTCGAGCATCCGGCGGATTCTCAGGTTATATTTTCCGTTCTGATCAAACAGGATGTCGCGTCCTTCCAGCGCAGCCTGAGTCAGGTAATAAACCAGTTCTTTCTGTTTCAGCGTCAAGGTTTCGAATTCGGGAACCTTGTACCGCAATATTTGTAAGTCTGCAAATTGTTCCACTGTATAATCAAATTTATCTGCCTCGGCAGTTGTTGTTTTGGCCCCACCGCAAGATGCAAAGATCGTAGCGGTAACTGCCATCGAAATAAAATGTTTTTTCATAATTACTGATATTGATTAATTAAATAAGAAAAGGAATTATCCCCGAACTTTTCATTCAGAGGTAATTCCTTTTGGTCAGTATCGGAAAACGCAATTACTTCTTACTTTCAGCGTGTTTCTTGCGATATCCGTTAGGAGTTTCACCTACGTTCTTGTAAAATGCAGCGTAAAAAGATTGACGATTTGCAAAGCCAACCATTGCACTGATTTCTTCCACATTCTTGTCGGCATAACGCTTGTCTGTCAACAAATGCAGAGCGTCTTTCACTCTGTACTCATTCAACAAACAAGAGTAGTTCATACCAAAACGAGAATTCACTACTGCAGAAAGGTAGCGAGTATTGGTCTTCAACTCTTTAGCTAAATCTTTAGCTGAATAGTCAGGATCTTTATACTTCTTCTGAACTACTACAATGTTCAGAATCTTGTCATACAACTCGTCTGCCAGTTCCGGTCTGATTAATGACCGATATGCAGCCTTCTTTTCTTTCTTTTCCCTCAGATTGTAGGGACGTTTCTTTGGAGCTTCCTCCGCTTTTTTGTTCTCTAAATCACTCATTGAATTAACTGGTTAGGGTTTGTTTATTTGTTATTAATTGCTCATTCGCAACGTTACATGTTACAAATGTCTTACTTTTTTTTTAAACACACAATTATTTTGTGCATTTTTTTTCTAATAAAACAATCAAAAACCTTGAAAAAGAGGAATTAAGGGTGAATAATAAGAAACTTTAACTCTTGGAGCATTTAAATCAAAACATAAATCGAGACATGATAAAGATTGCTAAAGAAAAGCGTACCTTTGCCACAAAGTTTAAACAAATGTTGATGAAAGAAACTCTAAAATCATATTTCGGTTATGACAGCTTCCGGTCCTTACAGGAAGAAATCATCCGCCACCTGCTGAACAAGCAGGATTCACTGGTACTGATGCCCACTGGCGGAGGTAAATCGATCTGTTATCAACTGCCTGCATTGCTCTCCGAAGGTACAGCTATAGTGGTCTCCCCGCTTATCTCACTGATGAAAGACCAGGTAGAAACGTTGCAAGCCAACGGCATCGCAGCAGGAGCACTCAACAGCAGCAATGACGAAACGGAAAATGCCAATCTCCGCCGTGCCTGCATCGAAGGACGCCTGAAACTGCTTTATATTTCACCGGAGAAGTTGATAGCGGAAAAGGACTATCTGTTGCGGGATATGAGTATTTCGCTCTTCGCTATTGACGAAGCCCACTGTATTTCCCAATGGGGACATGACTTCCGTCCGGAATATACACAAATGGGAATGCTCCATCAGCAGTTTCCGCAGGTTCCGATTATTGCATTAACGGCAACAGCCGACAAAATAACCCGTGAGGATATAATCCGACAGTTGCATCTGATACAGCCCCGGACGTTTATTTCTTCTTTCGACCGTCCCAACATCAGTCTGGACGTAAAACGCGGTTTTCAGGCAAAAGAGAAAAATAAAGCGATTCTGGAGTTTATCCACCGCCACAGAGAAGAAAGTGGAATCATTTATTGTATGAGCCGTAATAAAACGGAAACTGTAGCACAAATGCTGCAAAAGCAGGGAATCCGATGCGGTGTTTATCATGCCGGATTGTCTCCGCAGCATCGGGACGAGACTCAGAATGACTTCATTAATGACCGTATTCAGGTAGTATGCGCCACCATTGCTTTTGGTATGGGAATTGACAAATCGAATGTCCGATGGGTTATTCATTATAATCTTCCTAAAAGTATTGAAAGTTTTTATCAGGAAATCGGGCGTGCCGGACGGGATGGCTTGCCAAGCGACACTGTATTATTCTATTCACTGGGCGATCTGATCCTGTTAACTAAATTCGCCACAGAAAGCAACCAACAGACGATCAATCTGGAAAAGTTGCAACGTATGCAGCAATACGCCGAAGCGGACATCTGCCGCAGAAGAATTCTGCTGAGCTATTTCGGAGAAACCTCAACAGAAGACTGCGGCAACTGTGATGTCTGTAAAAACCCTCCACAACGCTTTGACGGTACAGTCATCGTACAAAAAGCGTTGAGCGCCATCGCTCGTGCAGAACAACAAATAAGTACAGGGATATTAATTGATATTCTTCGTGGAAGTTATTCGGCAGAAGTTACGGCAAAAGGATATCAGGAATTAAAGACGTTTGGAGCAGGGCGAGACATACCACCTCGTGACTGGCAGGATTATTTACTCCAAATGCTACAACTGGGCTATTTCGAAATTGCCTACAATGAAAATAACCATCTCAAGATCACTCCAAGCGGAAGTGACATTCTTTTTGGAAAAGCGAAAGCAATGCTCGCCGTGATTCATCGGGAAGAAATCGTCACAGGAAAAGGGAAAAAAAAGAAGGTGGTCATCGCCAAAGAACTTCCTTTCGGTATCCCCGGTGGAGAAAACGAAGATTTATTCGAAGCACTACGGGGATTGCGGAAACAGATTGCCGATCAGGATGGTCTTCCGGCATATATCGTTCTATCGGATAAGGTGTTGCATCTGCTCAGCATTTCACGGCCGACTACCATCGAAGCATTCGGAGAAATCAGTGGTATCGGAGAGTTTAAGAAGAAGAAATATGGAAAAGAGTTTGTGAATCTGATTAAGCAGTTTGTATAATAATGTATTAAGCTGCCCCCCCTATCGATTTACCTTTAATAAAGAGTAACTTATTCAAGCGTAATCAGAAAGGACTATATAATAAGATGAGTAAACAAAAAGGGAAGCAATCGCTTCCCTTTTTTGTTTAATTCAAGAACATCCGATCCATTTAGCCTATAATCCATTTACTGCCCGGTATGAACGAGATAATCTTTGTCGTTATATAACAGCAGACAAATGTAGTCACTGCGATACATGGGATGGCGGCAACAGTAGGCAGTTCCAGCGTATTTTTGAATACTGTCGCCCATAATCCGAGCCAGAATATATGCATAAGATACATACCATAACTAAGTTTCGACATATCTGTTACGAAACGTGGAGCTTCCGGCCGGTTTATACAAGTGAAGAGAAGGAATGTACCCGCTGTAAGAAGTACACAGTTAATCGTACAGAAAGCCCATCCTATTTCTATGACAGGGGTAGAATGAGTAATTCCGGGAATAGCCTGTATATAGAATGAGTAAATAGTCAACGCAGCCCCGGCAACCATTGAAATGAGTCCTACAATGAAACGTTTGGAACGATCCCATTTTAAGTGTACACGTATGTAGTGTGCCAACACAAGATATCCAAGATAACCTGAGAAATACCACAACATATGGTATTCGTTCCAAAAACACTGCCCCCACACTTCACCAAACCAGCGATTGAAGTACGGCATACACGTTGATAACAGGAACAGTCCTATGAAGAAACGTTCTTCTTTTGCAGTGGCTTTACTCAACCAAGGAGATATAATAGGTATAAACAGGTAAAGACTTATCAGGGGATACATGAACCAAAGGTGTCCGGCAAGCGTCGGGAAGTTCAGCAATATTCGAGACATATCCTTTATTGATGTTTCGCTATCTATCTGTCCCCACAACATCGGTAGGATACTATAGAGTATCATAAATATGAAAAACGGTGGCAGGATATGAGTGAAGCGTCGGCGGTAGAACTGCCATGAAGTCTGTCCCTCCTTCATCGGTACCAGCAGATAAGCAGAGACAATCATAAACAATGGTACTGCCATGCGTGAGAAACCGTCGTACACGGCCACCCACAATCGGTCTGCTTCACTGGCTAAAAAAGATTGCGGTCCCGCCATGTCCGTAGATCCGGCAGCACCATAAAAGTTTTCACTGGCGTGTACCACCATAACGAGGAAACATGCGAACACGCGCACGTAATCTAAAAAAACAATACGTTTCATTTTCTGTTTGGGTATTAGTTAGTAGTAATATGTTTTAAGTTTTGTCTTTTATTTACATTGTTTCAGCTGCTCGTGCAAATCAGCAGGAGGTATGCCCAACGAAATAGCTTTTTCAAAGTCCATTTTAGCCAATGCTTTCTTTTTCTGTGTCAGATAAATATTACCACGCAACAAATAGGCATCCGCCGAAGAAGGATTCAGACGAATAGCTTCCTCCAAATCGACCAAAGCCAGATCTTCATGCTTCATCTCCCGTTCCACATCTGCACGGGCAATGTAAAGAGTCGCGTCTTCGGGAGTTGCCGTAATCATCTTATTAAGAATTTCGAGCGCTTCCTTGAATTTTCCTTCTTTCTGTTCCAAGGTAGCCAGCCCAAGCCGACCGCTATAACTTTGCGGGTCAATCTCCAACAAGCGATTATAATCGATTCGTGCCGCGGGGTAATCCCTCCGGAGCACATAGATATATGCCCGCATCAACAGCGCTTCTTTATTCTGTTTATCTTCGTCAAGTACCTGACAATAATCGGTATAAGCACGGTCTGTATTCCCCATTTCCAGATTAATCGCAGCTCGGTCCAGCAGAATAGGTACTGCCAATGGAGCAAAGTTCAGCGCAAAAGAATAAGATTCGAGTGCCTTGTCATATTCACCCAACCGACGCTGTACCAATCCCAGATTGGAAAAAAGCATAGCATTCTTTGCATTCTTCGGCTCCAGTTTCAAAGCCTGAAGCAGTAGTTCTTCGGCTTTGGAAAGACTGTCCATTTCGATATATTCAATTGCCTTTTCTGATAATTGCTGATAGGTCTGCGCACATAGGGCAACCGGAAAGCTAAGAAATAAAATTAAAATAATTCTTATCATGATTCAAATATTAATCCAAAGGATAGGCATCAAAAGCGAACAACTCGGTCGACAGATAGCGTTCTCCCGTATCAGGTAACAACGCAACGATTTTTTTGTTCCTGAACTCCGGACGCTGTGCCAACTGTCGGGCTGCATATACGGCCGCTCCCGAAGAGATTCCAGCCAGCAAACCTTCTGTTGCAGCCAATTCCCGCCCCGCACGAATGGCTTCGTCATCGGGCACACCGATCACTTCATCCACTACAGAAACATCATAAAGTTTCGGAATAAAATTCGCCCCGATTCCCTGTATGCGGTGTGATGCTGCCTGACCTCCTGCCAATATGGGAGACGACGCAGGTTCAACCGCAACGATATGAACATCCGGATTATGTTTTTTTAAGGCGCGTGCCACGCCGCAAATCGTACCTCCGGTTCCTACTCCGGCAACGAACACTGCCACTTCACCATCCGTATCCCGCCAGATTTCTTCTCCTGTTGTCCGCTCATGGATAGCAGCGTTCGAAGGATTTTCAAACTGTTGCAGGATCACAGATCCGGGAATACTATCACGCAACTCCTGCGCTTTGGCAATAGAAGCAGCCATCCCGCCCAAACCATCTGTCAGCACAATCTGCGCCCCCAGTGCTTTCAACAGGTTTCGCCGTTCCAGACTCATCGTTTCGGGCATAGTCAATATCAGGTGATACCCTTTAATGGTCGCTACCATCGCCAGTCCGACTCCCGTATTTCCGCTGGTCGGTTCGATAATGGTGGCACCGGGTTTCAGTGCCCCGCAGGCCTCCGCATCTTCAATCATAGAAAGAGCGACTCTGTCTTTTACGCTTCCCGCCGGATTAAAAGCTTCCAGTTTAGCGATAATATTCTGATTAAGACCATACTTTCCACTATATCCGGAAAGTTCCATTAGAGGTGTATTACCCACTAAATCTGTTAATTTATTCGCAATTTTTGCCATCATTCACCTCGTTTTATCAGGTTGATGCGCAAAGATACAGAAAAGAATTGTACCTTTGTCTCCGTTCAATATTTTTAAGTTTATAGATATGAAAAAGAGAATCCTGCAATTTCTCACGACTTATTTTTTGTTCGTTCTTCTGTTTGTCCTTCAAAAACCTATTTTCATGGCTTACTACCATGAACTCTATACAGACGCCTCAATCGGCGATTATTTCAGCGTGATGTGGCACGGCTTGCCACTGGATTTCTCACTGGCAGGATATCTGACTGCCATCCCAGGCTTCCTGCTTATCGCTTCCGCCTGGACGAAATCTTCCATACTACGCCGCATCCGGCAAGGTTACTTTGGAATCATCGCTTTTGTGATGTCCTGCATCTTCATCATCGATCTGGGCTTATACGGTTTCTGGGGATTCCGGCTGGATGCCACCCCGATCTTCTATTTCTTCTCATCTCCGAAAGATGCCATGGCAAGCGTCAGCTTCTGGTTCATATTACTCGGAATCCTAGCTATGCTGATCTATGCAGCCATCCTCTACGGTATTTTCTACGCCGTACTCATCCGGGAGAAAGCACCGTTGAAGATACCTTATCAGCGGCAGTATGTATCTCTCGTCCTTTTATTGCTGACAGCTGCGCTCTTCATTCCTATCCGTGGCGGTTTTTCCGTATCGACAATGAACCTGAGCAAAGTATACTATAGCCAAAACCAACGGATGAATCATGCAGCCATCAATCCGGCATTCAGTTTTATGTATTCTGCTACCCATCAAAACAATTTCGATAAGCAATATCGGTTTATGGACCCGAAAGTTGCAGATGAGCTGCTGACCGAAATGTTGGATAAACCTGTGGCAGTAACAGACAGTATTCCGCAAATTCTAAATACTCAACGCCCGAATATCATCTTTATTATCCTCGAAAGTTTTTCTACACACTTAATGGAAACGATGGGAGGACAGCCGAATGTAGCGGTGAATATGGATAAATTCGGAAAAGAAGGAGTGTTATTCACTAATTTTTACGCAAATAGTTTCCGGACGGATCGCGGACTGGCATCTATTATCAGTGGTTATCCCGGTCAGCCGAGTACCAGCATTATGAAGTATCCCGAGAAAACGGACGGACTTCCTTCCATTCCTCGCAGTCTGAAAAATGCCGGATACAGTTTGGAATACTATTACGGAGGGGATGCAGACTTCACCAATATGCGCTCTTATCTGGTTTCATCGGGTATTGAGAAGATTATCTCCGAGACAGATTTTCCTTTGTCCGAACGTCCGGGCAAATGGGGAGCGCCGGATCATACACTTTTCCAACGTTTCCTGAAAGACCTCAAGGAAGAGAAGCAGCAGGAACCTTTCTTTAAAATCGTGCAGACATCAAGCAGTCACGAGCCGTTTGAAGTTCCGTTCTACCGATTAGACGATAAAGTGCTGAATGCTTTCGCCTATACTGATAGTTGCGTAGGAGATTTTGTGAGACAGTATAAGGAGACCCCGATGTGGAAGAATACACTGATCGTACTTGTACCGGATCATTTGGGAGCTTATCCGCGTCCGGTAGAAAATCCGCTGGAAGGGCATACAATTCCGCTAATACTGATCGGAGGAGCCGTGAAAGAACCACGAGTAGTAGACACATACGCTTCGCAGATCGATATTGCCGCTACGCTACTTTCTCAGCTCGGATTGCCGCATGATGACTTTACTTTCAGCAAGAATATCTTTAATCCGTCTTCTCCCCACTTCGGGTATTTCACGGAACCGACACTGTTTGGCATGGTGACTGCGGAAAATCAATTAGTGTACAATCTGGATGCCAACACCGTCCAGATAGATGAGGGGACAGAGAAAGGAGCCAATCTGGAAAAAGGCAAAGCCTTCCTTCAGAAACTATATGATGACCTGGCTAAACGATAAGATCAGACAAATCCACCTTTTAATAATACGATTTATTTTATGATAGAATTTCTTTCGGATATAGACACCCAACTGCTTTTGTTCTTCAACGGAATACATTCGCCTTTCTGGGATTACTTCATGAGTGCATTCACAGGTAAAGTTATATGGGTCCCGATGTATGCCAGTATCTTATATATACTGCTCAAGAATTTTCATTGGAAAGTGGCATTGTGCTATGTGATAGCAATCGCCCTCACTATCACGTTTGCCGATCAGATGTGCAATAGTTTTCTTCGTCCGCTGGTAGGTCGCCTGCGTCCCTCCAATCCGGAAAATCCGATAGCGGATTTGGTTTACATCGTGAATGGAAGACGAGGAGGAGGATTCGGTTTTCCTTCTTGTCATGCAGCTAATTCTTTCGGACTTGCCATATTTCTGATTTGTTTGTTCCGCAAACGCTGGTTAAGCATATTTATCGTACTTTGGGCATTTACCAACTCTTATACACGCCTGTATCTGGGATTGCATTATCCCGGTGATTTAGTAGCAGGAGCCATTATCGGTGGATTCGGAGGTTGGCTGTTCTACTTTATCGCCCATAAGTTAACGGCACGACTTCAGTCAGACATTCCTGCTCCTGGAAAGGGTGCCGGAATGAAACAAACAGAAGTTATGATCTATACCGGATTGCTGACTTTAGCAGGCATTATCATCTATTCCATCGTGCAAAGTTAGTTTATAACATGGGCAAAAGAAATATCATCCATAAGTTATTCCACAATCTCAAAAAGCCTGAAGGCTTTTGGGGAAGAGTCATTCTCCGGGAAATGAACAAACGGCACACTTTGCTTTCCGAATGGGGAATGTCACATATGGTATGGAATAAGGAATGGAATGTGCTCGACATTGGTTGCGGTGGCGGAGCCAATCTTACACAGCTGATGCATCGCTGTCCGCAAGGAAAAGCATACGGCATTGACATTTCTCCGGAAAGTGTCCTTTTCGCACAGAAGAAAAACAAGAAATATCTTTCCACCCGCTGTTTTATAGAACAAGGCACGGTAGACACGCTGCCTTATACCCATGAAATGTTCGACGTGGTCACTGCCTTCGAGACGGTTTACTTTTGGAACGATCTTCCGAAAGCATTCACCGAAGTAACACGGGTATTAAAGCGAAACGGACATTTCCTGATTTGCTGCGAACTGAATAACCCGTCAGTCAAAACTTGGACAAATCTGATTGACGGGATGATTATTCGTTCTTGTGATGAATTGAAATCCATACTCTTGCAGTCCGGCTTTATCTCCATTGCTTCATATAAGCATGAAAAAGGGCCTTTGTGCATAGTAGCCCGGAGAATAGCTGAGTAATAATCTTATCGGGCTAATACGATTTCTGAATAAGGAAATCCGCCCCCTGGATATAATGACTCCCAGCTACCTTTTAGTAAATCATATACATAAATCAGCCTTCCATTCCGACTACCATCAAACAATACATAAAGCTCCTGTTTCTTAAAATCATCCGAAACAAGTGTGGCTACTGAACACGCAGCACTAGAGAATGTGGTGAAAGGTTCATCCAGCATCTTTGTAGTCGGGTTCCATAGTCTAAATTCTGTTCCATCTCCCTCCGTTATTGTAGCACCATTTCTCTTCGATACGATATATCCGCCAACACGTGTATATTTAGCCGTTCCCATACCTTCTACAGGCTTAACTATCCAAAAAGGGATCAATGCCACAGCCTCTATCGGTTCGCCAACATATATACTTTTCTCTTCTATATTTTGCCCGTTCAAGACTACTGGTGAAAAAGTTCCATCGCCGTTATCAGCCGAACAGAGTATATTTCCATCACTCATTTGTATACAAGGATAACGTGACAATGCTTCAGCCTTCATCCCTTCGGGCAGCAGAAAACCATAATCAGGTTTCTCCGGCACATACATTCTGGTATAGGGCATCACATTAACTGTTTTAACAAATAAACGGTCTCCGCCTTGATATACCCCAAATACAGAGTTAGCGGTCGCTATCCCCATTGTTACAAGCTGATCAGCTCCCGGCTTTTCCCAATAGTTCATAGAAAGATCATAAAGTCCGGTCGTACGGCGATCATCCTTCGTCCATACTCCACTAAGACTCCAGCTTCCGGGAAGGTTGACTACACAAGAGAAGTCTTGATTGTCTGCAAGTCGTACTATCTCTGCCGTCTGAGGCTTTTCAAGATTGATGTATTCGATAGCATGAGGACGGTGGGTATTGGAACGGGAATTAATGATACCATAAAGCTGAAAATCTTTGGGTGCCTGTCCATCCGCCACCGAAATCTTTCCTAAAGACATCATTTGACCGGAGCGGCGTAACAAGATTTCCGTTGTAGAAGCAGGCCAGTGTCCGGGAGCCAGAAAAGTAATGCTCGTAGCCGTCTTTTCCGTTATAACACCCCGTCCCCCTTTAGCATATCCTTCATGCAGCACTTCGTCTTGAAGCGGCCAGCGAATATCGAACATGATTTCATCATTGTCTTGAAATCCTTTCGCCATTATCGTTACCTTTTCACCGGGCTTGAATACTGTTCCCGAAGCAGGCATTACAACATTGGTTACTAAAATCGGTTGTTCGTCCTTGTCATCAGAACTACACGCTGCAAGCAGCAAACCCAACAGTAAGAATAGATAATTTTTTGTCATAGCACTTGTGTATTAATCTGTGCAAATGTACTGTTTTTCATTAGCAAATATCTTACTCTTTTACTTTTTAACAGTCCGACTAGGTTTTTCTCCCAACGGACTCATTTTCTTCAGTAAAAAAACAAAGAAACGGAATGAACAAAAAAGAGGCTGAACTCCATTTAAAGAATCCAGCCTCCATATATCTTATTCAGAAGATCTGTTTAAGCCTTCTTGATATAGTCAACAATCCACTGTCCTACTTCCTTTGTACCGTATTTGGCACCATCGGCCACTTGAATTTCAGGTGTACGTACGTTTTCATCCAGTGATGCATCAACCGCCTTACGAATCAGCGCACCTTCTTCCTTGCAGTCGAAGTATTCAAATAACATAGCTACAGACAGAATCTGTGCCAACGGGTTCGCAATATTCAAGCCCTTCGCCTGTGGCCATGAACCATGAATCGGTTCGAATACCGGAGTACTTTCACCGGTAGAAGCCGAAGGAAGCAATCCCATAGAGCCGCTGATAACAGAACCTTCGTCAGTCAGAATATCCCCGAATGTATTTTCAGTCACCATCACGTCAAAGAAAGCTGGTTCTTGGATCATCTTCATGGCAGCATTATCCACAAACATATAGTCAGTTGTCACCTCCGGATAATTGGGAGCCATTTCCTGTGCAATCTGACGCCACAGACGGGAAGAAGCCAGAACATTTGCCTTGTCTACCACAGTCAGGTGCTTTCTGCGTTTCATTGCATATTCAAAAGCAACTTTCAGGATACGTTCAATTTCCGGACGAGTGTAGTAGTTTGTATCGTATGCTTTATCATTATCCTGATATTTCTCACCGAAGTACATACCGCCGGTCAGCTCACGGATGCAGATGAAATCCGCATTCTCAACCAGTTCCGCACGCAACGGAGATTTATGGATCAGGCATTTGAATGTCTGTACCGGACGAATATTAGCAAACAATCCCAATTTCTTACGCATTGCCAGCAATCCCTGCTCCGGACGAACTTTCGCAGTAGGGTCATTATCAAACTTCGGATCACCTACGGCCGAAAACAAAACAGCATCTGCATTCTTGCAAACCTCATATGTTTCTTCCGGGAACGGATCACCTACTTTATCAATCGCATCTGCACCGCAGATTGCATATTCGTAACTTACTTTGTGGCCAAACTTCTCGCAAACGGCACTCATTACATCTACACCTTGTACCGAAATCTCCGGTCCGATACCGTCGCCTGCTAATACAGCAATTTTAAAATCCATGTTACTTTTCTTTTTATCTTTTATACTACTCAAAGTTAATTAATCTCTGTCATATCGGAAGCATCAAATGCATACCGATGCTCTTCTAATATATGTATATTCATTTCATCACCAGGAACAACCTTTTTTTCTCCTGTATTCGTTCGAATAGTAAAAGAAAATTCCTCAGCCAATAAAGTATAGTCGTAACCATAGCAACCGTAAAAGAAAGCATTTCCGTTCATATCCGCAGTAACAGGTAATGTCTGATCTTCTAATGGTTCATACTGTCCCGATGAATAACGGTGGTATCCCATAGGAACAAACCTTGGACAAGCAAGAGTTACTGTTGCTCCCGGTTCTGTTATCACTCGTAAGCAAAAACCCGACAAGACAAGTCTCTGAGGATGCCAGTCCAATGTATTCATATCCTCTCTAACTTCATAGTCTGCCAGGGAAGCCCCCCATCTGCCATAATTTCCAACTGCATACGTGTCTTTACGTACAAGAGGCCAAGTATAAGATCCCCATTTATCGGAAACTTTCTCACCGGGAGTATAATAAACATTAATCCAGCAATTTGACACACCGTCGGGAATGACCAGACGTCCGTCATTCGTTACCATCTTTAGTTCAAAATCATAAGCGGGTATATCCCCGCCAACTCCATGAGAAGCCACCGTCCGTTTGACACATAATTGTCGTTTGGAATCCAGCTTCCATTTATATACTCCACCCTTAGTTTCAGTATATACGGCATAAGTTGCAAACTGGTAATCAATAAAATCCTCTCTGGATTCACCCATTAAGGTACAGTTTACTATTACTTCATCTCCCGGTTGCCATCCCGGTGTATTATTATCGTCATTCCCCGTACATATATTGACTTTCTCCCTTACTCTATTTGTATATTCATAAATCCACAACGGATCCAGTTGCAAATTTACATCAACAATTCGTCCGGGATATAATCCTTCGTCACCACTCTCCACATCTTCATCACTATCACAAGCACTTACGACTATCAATAAAAGTGCTGCCATTGAAATCATTTTCACCCACCTCTTTTCAATGTTCATTATTATTCATTTTAAAGTTTAATCTGGTCTTCAATCAACAAACGGCACAATTTATAAAAAATAGTTCAGATAATGATGAATCGCAACAAATAAAATCAACTTATTCTTCAAGTAGATTCAACATCTTCATTGTTGCTTTGATGGCAGCCTCCGTCTGGTCGGCATCAAGTCCACGGGTACGGAACACCTGTTCGTCATAGTTCCAGGTAATTACTGTCTGCACAAACGCATCTGTACGTCCACCCGGTGGGATAGATACCGCATAATTCGTCAACATGGGGAATTTACGTCCTAACGTCACTTTATAAATTTTACGCAACGCACGTACGAAAGCATCATACTGACCATCGCCACTTGAACTTTCTTCGTATTCCTTTCCGTTTATTTCGATCTTTAAAGTCGCCATCGGTTTCAGACCGTGAGCCAGATTTACAAAATAACTCTTCAGCTTGACCTTCTCGCCTATCGCCCCGTGTTTCAATACATCCGATACAATATACGGCAAATCCTCCTGGGTCACCAATTCTTTCTTGTCCCCCAGTTCAATGATTCGCTCCGTCACCTTGCGCATGGCATCTTCATCGAGCTCCAGTCCCAGATCTTCGAGGTTCTTACGGATATTTGCCTTTCCACTTGTTTTTCCTAAAGCATACTCACGTTTACGTCCGAAACGTTCGGGAAGTAAATCATTACAATACAAATTATTCTTATTATCGCCGTCGGCGTGAACGCCTGCAACTTGTGTAAAGACATTCTCTCCCACAATCGGCTTATTGGCAGGAATTACAATACCGGAATAGGATTCTACTACCCGACTGACATCATTCAGGCGGCTTTCGTCAATATTGGTCATTGCATTGAAATGATCTTTCAGAATAGCCTGCACACTGGAAAGGGGCGCATTACCGGCCCGTTCGCCAAGTCCGTTGATCGTAGTGTGCAATCCTCTGACACCACTCAACACGGCAGCCAGCACATTACTTACCGCCAGATCATAGTCATTATGCGCGTGAAAATCAAAATGGGTATTCGGATAACGCTTCTTCATCTTCCGCATATATTCTATCACCTGCAGCGGGTTCAGGATTCCCAATGTATCGGGCAACATATAACGTCTGATGCTTGTCTGCTTCAAGCCATCCATCAACTGAAACACATATTCGGGAGAATCTTTCATTCCGTTACTCCAGTCTTCCAGATATACATTCACTCCGATATCCTGTTCATCTGCGTAATGTACTACGTTGATAATATCTGCGATATGTTCTTCGGGAGTCTTTTTCAATTGTTGGGTACAATGTTTCAATGACCCCTTACAAAGAAGATTGATGACACGGCACCCGGTACGTTGTATCCAGTCCACCGAAGTATGACCGTCCACAAATCCCAGCACTTCCACTTTCTGAAGCAGATTGCGGCGGGCTGCCCAATCACAAATCATCTTCACGGCTTCAAACTCACCTTCCGATACACGTGCTGAAGCAACCTCTACCCGGTCTACCTTCAAATCCTCCAATAGTAAACGGGCAATCATTAGTTTCTCATGGGGCACAAAAGATACTCCGCTGGTTTGTTCACCGTCACGGAGCGTTGTGTCCATGATCTCTATTTTGACGCCTTGTTTTCCCATTCTTCGATTTTATTTTTATTGCTTAGCAAGAAATCTATATCATCCAGTCCGTTCATCAGACAAAGTTTCTTATAAGCGTTGATTTCAAAATGTTCACTCTTGCCTGTAGCCTTGTTAGTAATGGTCTGTTCGGGAAGATTCACCTCCACTTCCATTTTCGGGTCAGCATAGATAGAGTCGAACAATTCCTGAAGAAATCCTTCTGTAACGACTACCGGAAGCACGAAGTTATTCAACTCGTTATTCTTGTGAATATCTGCAAAGAAACTGGAGACTACCACCCGGAAACCATAACCCGCAATAGCCCAGGCAGCATGCTCGCGGCTCGAACCGGAACCGAAGTTCTTCCCTGCCACCAACACCTGTCCCCCATAAGTAGGATTGTTCAGCACAAATTCTTCATTCAGTGAACCGTCGGCATTATAACGCCAGTCACGAAACAGATTATCGCCGAAGAACTTTTCTTCACGAGTCGTTGCTTTCAGGAAACGGGCCGGAATAATCTGGTCAGTATCTACATTTTCTAAAGGGAGAGGTACACAAGTACTTGTTATTATATTAAATTTTGTCTTAGCCATCTTTGTCTACTATTTTAAGATTTGCAATTTCTCGATTGTCAATTACATTAATTCTCTCGGATCGGTAATCACCCCTGTCACCGCTGCGGCAGCAGCTACCAGCGGACTGGCAAGCAAAGTGCGTGCACCGGGTCCCTGACGCCCTTCAAAGTTACGGTTACTGGTAGATACGGAATATTTTCCGGCAGGAATCTTATCATCATTCATCGCCAGACAAGCAGAACATCCCGGTTGGCGGATTGCAAAACCGGCTTCCGTCAATATCTTGTCTATTCCTTCCTTCCGAATCTGCGCATCTACCATCCATGAACCCGGAACCAGCCATGCTATCACGTTTTCCGCTTTCTTACGTCCTTTCACAATAGAGGCAAACGCACGGAAATCTTCGATACGGCCGTTTGTACAAGCACCGAGGAACACATAATCAATCTTCTTGCCCAACAAAGATTCGCCCGGTTGAAAGCCCATATAATCCAGTGACTTCTTGAAAGAAACCTGTGCTGTTTCACTCATTCCTTCAGTAGTAGGAATATGCCGGGTGATCCCCATCCCCATTCCCGGATTCGTTCCGTAGGTAATCATCGGTTCAATATCAGCTGCATCGAAACGCACTTCTTTGTCAAATACGGCATCATCATCGCTCTTCAACGTCTTCCAATATTCCAAAGCTTTGTCCCACGCCTCCCCTTGCGGAGCACTTTCACGCCCCTTGATATATTCAAAAGTCACTTCGTCCGGAGCCACCATACCACCACGTGCACCCATTTCGATAGAAAGGTTACAGAGAGTAAGGCGTCCTTCCATAGTCAGATTACGGATAGCCGAGCCGGCATATTCTACAAAGTATCCGGTAGCACCGCTTGTAGTCATCTTAGACATCATATAAAGCGCCACATCTTTTGCAGTCACTCCTTTGCCCAGTTCACCGTCCACTGTGATACGCATTGTTTTCGGCCGCGACTGGAGAATACATTGCGATGCTAGCACCATTTCCACCTCACTGGTTCCGATACCGAAAGCGATTGCTCCCATAGCACCGTGAGTAGAAGTGTGTGAATCACCGCACACGATTGTCATTCCCGGCAAAGTCAAGCCACGTTCGGGACCTACTACGTGAATAATACCATTCTTTGGATGCATCATGCCAAAGTGCGTCAATCCGAAATCCTTGGCATTTTTCGTAAGTGTATCGACCTGTGTCTTGGAAACCGGATCTTCAATCGGCTTGTCCTGATCATGTGTCGGTGTATTATGGTCGGGCATACAGAATACCTTTTCCGGACGCAATACCTTGATGCCACGCTCGCGCAATCCGGCAAAAGCCTGCGGACTGGTCACTTCATGACAATATAAACGATCAATATAAAGTTGTGTCGGCCCATCTTCCACCGTAGTCACCACGTGGGCATCCCATATTTTATCAAATAATGTATTCATCTGTTATATCTATTTTTACTATGTATGATTTATAATTAATGCAGGGTACGTATTTCAGTACCACTTTCGCTGTTCCTTTATGCCTTGAATTTATTAATACAGTCAATATAAGCTTCTACCGATGCGGCTATAATATCCGTATTTGCTCCGAAGCCATAATAAATCTGATTATCATATTCCACCTGCATATGAACCTTACCTACATCATCACTTCCCTTGCTAATAGCCTGAATAGTGAATTCTTTCAATGTCATGTGACGATCTACGATCTTTTTCAGAGCCTTGATGGCAGCATCCACCGGACCATTACCACTCGCACAAGCTTCAAACTTCTCACCGGAAATATTCAGTCCCAGACTAGCAACCGAACGTACACCGACACCACTTGTCACCTGCAAATACTCCAACTTAATACGATGATTCTGGCTGCGGTCTGCTCCTGCCAATACCAATACATCATCATCATTGATATCTTTTTTCTTATCGGCCAGTTTCAGAAACTCCTCATATACCTTATCCAGTTTTTCCTGATCCAGGTTAACTCCCAACAACGACAGGCGATTCTTCAATGCCGCACGTCCGCTACGGGCAGTCAGTACGATAGAGTTATCATCGATGCCTACATCATGCGGATCGATAATCTCGTAAGTTTCTACATTCTTCAACACACCATCCTGATGGATACCCGATGAATGGGCAAAAGCATTGCGACCTACGATTGCTTTATTCGGCTGGACAGGCATATTCATCAAACTGGATACCATACGGCTGGTCGGATAAATCTTCTGTGTATTGATATTGGTCTGAATATCGATCTCATGATGACTCTTGATAATCATTGCGATTTCTTCGAGAGCGGTATTTCCAGCACGTTCGCCGATACCGTTAATGGTCACCTCTACCTGACGGGCTCCATTCAGAACACCAGCAATCGTATTTGCTGTTGCCATTCCCAAATCGTTATGACAGTGAGTAGAAAGAATCGCGTTATCAATGCCGTCTACATGATCAATCAAATATTTAATCTTTGCACCATATTCGGAAGGCAGACAGTAACCCGTTGTATCCGGTATATTCACCACTGTGGCTCCCGCTTTGATAACCGCTTCTACCACACGTGCCAGATATTCATTGTCGGTACGTCCTGCATCCTCTGCATAAAATTCCACATCATCCACAAAACGACGTGCATACTTCACTGCTGCTACCGCGCGTTCGATAATCTCTTCCCGATTGGAGTTGAATTTATATTTAATATGAGAATCAGAAGTACCGATACCTGTATGGATACGTTTATGCTTGGCGAATTTCAAAGCGTCTACCGCTACATCAATATCCTTCTGAACAGCACGGGTCAAAGCACAAATAGTGGGCCAAGTCACCGCTTTAGAAATTTCAATCACAGAATTAAAATCTCCCGGGCTGGAGATGGGGAAGCCGGCTTCAATTACATCGACCCCCAAAGCTTCGAGTGCCTTCGCTACCTGAATCTTCTCCACTGTGTTCAACTGGCATCCCGGAACCTGTTCACCATCCCGAAGGGTGGTATCAAAAATAAATAACCTATTGTCCATCTTCTATCATTTTATGTTATTATTGGCTCAAAAAAAAACCTTTCACACTTGGAAGTGAGAAAGGCTTTCGTATATTTTCAGTATACACATTTACGCGCAGCACTCACTTCCACTAACCTTTGATAGTAGAATAATAATACCGCATAGTAGAATATGTATAAACATCTGATTCATTTTTTGTCTCTTTTATAGTTTGACGGTGCAAAGGTATGGATTATTTCTGTACTACCAAATAATACGTTACTTTTTTATCGAAAATAATTTCATTTCATAAGTTAAAGTCGGTTATTAGCAGAAAAGTATTACTAATAAAGCCCCGTATTTCATCAAACAGAAAAAGGGGCATAGTGCGGACACACTATACCCCCTTTTAATTTATCGTTCTAAATCAATAGATTACTTTTTATCACAGCATTCCTTCTTTTCTGTGCAATCAGCTTTCTTATCGCAAGCAGTAGCACAAGAGTCTTTCGCCTGGCAGCAAGAGTCAGTTGCTTCAACAGCAACAGCTTCTACAGTTTCAACTGTTGCTTCTTCACCTTCAGAAGCGGCAGCGTTATTAGCTTTGTTACCAGAACAAGAGATCACAGCGAAAGAAAATGTTACTGCTACAGCAGCCAAAAAAAGTTTTGTTTTCATACCTTTTAATTTGCTTTAAACGTTTAATAAAATAATTGTCGTCGGCAAATATAGCTATTTTTTCCTAAACTGCCAAAACAAGAAATCCCCGCCAGTCAATAAAGACTGGCGAGGATTCTCTAAAAATGGCGGCTACCTACTCTCCCACTGTTACGCAGTACCATCGGCGTGACGAGGCTTAACTTCTCTGTTCGGAATGGGAAGAGGTGGAACCCTCGTGCTATAACCACCTGAATAAGGTTGACATATTGTTGAGCTGTTATCGTAATGTCAATCTGTAGTAGCAAAGGTATACATCGCGATCCGCACCGTCCGATAAGAAAGTGAACGGGCAATTAGTAATGCTCGGCTTTGATGTTACCACCTTTACACCTGCATCCTATCAACGTCATCGTCTTTAACGACCCTAAGAAATCTAATCTTGTGGCTGGCTTCGTACTTAGATGCTTTCAGCACTTATCCAATCCCGACTTAGATACCCAGCAATGCACCTGGCGGCACAACTGGTAAACCAGCGGTCAGTCCAACACGGTCCTCTCGTACTAGTGTCAGAGCCACGCAAATTTCATACGCCCACGATAGATAGAGACCGAACTGTCTCACGACGTTCTGAACCCAGCTCGCGTGCCACTTTAATGGGCGAACAGCCCAACCCTTGGGACCTTCTCCAGCCCCAGGATGTGACGAGCCGACATCGAGGTGCCAAACCCCTCCGTCGATATGAGCTCTTGGGAGGGATCAGCCTGTTATCCCCGGAGTACCTTTTATCCTTTGAGCGATGTCCCTTCCATACGGAAACACCGGATCACTATGCTCTAGTTTCCTACCTGATCGACTTGTAAGTCTCCCAGTCAAGCGCCCTTATGCCATTACACTCTGCGGACGGTTACCAATCGTCCTGAGGGCACCTTTAGAAGCCTCCGTTACTATTTTGGAGGCGACCACCCCAGTCAAACTACCCACCAAACAGTGTCCTCGTACCACGAGTTAGAACTCAAATAATCAAAGGGCCGTATTTCAACAGCGACTCCACAAATACTGGCGTACCTGCTTCGAAGTCTCCGGCCTATCCTACACATCAATTACCCAAATTCAATGTTAAGCTATAGTAAAGGTTCACGGGGTCTTTTCGTCCCATCGCGGGTAATCGGCATCTTCACCGATACTACAATTTCACTGAGCTCACGGTTGAGACAGTGTCCAGATCATTACACCATTCGTGCAGGTCGGAACTTACCCGACAAGGAATTTCGCTACCTTAGGACCGTTATAGTTACGGCCGCCGTTTACTGGGGCTTCAATTCAATGCTTCTCTTGCGATGACATCTCCTCTTAACCTTCCAGCACCGGGCAGGTGTCAGGCTGTATACGTAATCTTTCAATTTGGCACAGCCCTGTGTTTTTGTTAAACAGTTGCCTGGACCTATTCTCTGCGCCCAACTCTCGTTGGGACCCTTTATCCCGAAGTTACAGGGTCAATTTGCCTAGTTCCTTAACCGTGAATCACTCAAGCGCCTTAGTATATTCAACCCGACTACGTGTGTCCGTTTGCGGTACGGGTACCTCAAGGATTAAGTTTAGCGGATTTTCTTGGGAGTATGATTACACGCACTATTGGATTGTTCCGAAGAACGCTCCATACTATCAGGTTCGACTCTTATCCCGGATTTGCCTGGGATGATCAACATCTACACCCTTCAACGGACTATTCCGTCAGTCCGCGGCGCTGTCACGCCTCCGTCTCCACGTCACTCCTTAAGGTAGTACAGGAATATTAACCTGTTCTGCCATCGGCCTCACCGTTCGGCTGAGCCTTAGGACCCGACTAACCCTGATCCGATTAGCGTTGATCAGGAAACCTTAGTCTTTCGGCGAGGGGGTTTCTCACCCCCTTTATCGTTACTTATACCTACATTTGCTTTTCCACACGCTCCAGCAAAGCTCACGCTTCACCTTCGACGCAGAGTGGAATGCTCCCCTACCGATCATTACTGATCCCATAGCTTCGGTAAAACACTTAATGCCCGATTATTATCCACGCCAAACTCCTCGACTAGTGAGCTGTTACGCACTCTTTAAATGAATGGCTGCTTCCAAGCCAACATCCTAGCTGTCTTAGCAATCTGACTTCGTTAGTTCAACTTAGTGTTTATTTGGGGACCTTAGCTGATGGTCTGGATTCTTCTCCTTTAGGACATGGACCTTAGCACCCATGCCCTCACTCCTGTGATAGAACTAATGCGCATTCGGAGTTTATCAAGACTTGATAGGCGGTGAAGCCCTCGCATCTTATCAGTCGCTCTACCTCACATTAGTAACTCACAAGGCTGCACCTAAATGCATTTCGGGGAGTACGAGCTATCTCCAAGTTTGATTAGCCTTTCACCCCCACCCTCAGTTCATCCGGAAGCTTTTCAACGCTTATCGGTTCGGTCCTCCAGTTAGTGTTACCTAACCTTCAACCTGACCAAGGGTAGATCACTTGGTTTCGCGTCTACTCCTTCCGACTCGACGCCCTGTTCAGACTCGCTTTCGCTTCGGCTGCACATCTCAAGATGCTTAACCTTGCCGGAAAAAGTAACTCGTAGGTTCATTATGCAAAAGGCACGCCGTCACAACTTACGCTGCTCCGACCGCTTGTAGGCGCACGGTTTCAGGGACTATTTCACTCTTCTATTCGAAGTGCTTTTCACCTTTCCTTCACAGTACTGGTTCGCTATCGGTCTCTCGGGAGTATTTAGCCTTACCGGATGGTCCCGGCAGATTCACGCAAGATTTCTCGTGTCCCGCGCTACTCAGGATACCACTACGCTTAATTTGACTTCGTATACCGGACTATCACCGTCTATGGTTCCACTTTCCAGAGGATTCTACTCATCAAATGTCTTGCGACATCGTGGTCCTACAACCCCACACATGCCGTAACATGGGTGGTTTGGGCTATTCCCCGTTCGCTCGCCACTACTAGGGGAATCATTATTATTTTCTTTTCCTACAGGTACTAAGATGTTTCAGTTCCCTGCGTTAGCTTCCATCAAAGATGGATGACATTCCTTCAGAATGCCGGGTTGTCCCATTCGGAAATCTCTGGATCAAAGGTTATTTGCACCTACCCAGAGCTTATCGCAGCTTATCACGTCCTTCATCGCCTCCGAGAGCCAAGGCATCCGCCATGCGCCCTTGCTTACTTTCTTTCAAACTTACTTTTAAGTATTAGGTATTAAGTATCAGGTATTAACCCAAAGTACTTAATAGTGTTGTACTTAAAACGTACGGTTCGATATATACTTTTAGCTCTTTACTAAATTTTACTTTTTGTACATCATGTCAAAGATCGTTTCTCTTTTCAGAGATGGTGGAGAATAACGGATTCGAACCGTTGACCCTCTGCGTGCAAGGCAGATGCTCTAGCCAGCTGAGCTAATCCCCCAAGAGTAATTGAACATTCCAACACTGAATTGGCAACGACAATTTTTGTTCGGAGTAGTCCCAGGCAGAGTTGAACTGCCGACCTCTACATTATCAGTGTAGCGCTCTAACCAACTGAGCTATAGGACTAGTTCAACCTTGTCTACCTGATGTTAGACTCGGCTTCTTTCTTTTCTCTTGTTTATCTCTATCTATACTTCTATAGATGGTTGATCTATATATTATAAATAAACAAGTACCAGTAGTACAATAATAGAACCAATGAAATCGTTGTAACGACATCGCTCCAGAAAGGAGGTGTTCCAGCCGCACCTTCCGGTACGGCTACCTTGTTACGACTTAGCCCCAATTACCAGTTTTACCCTAGGACGCTCCTTGCGGTTACGTACTTCAGGTACCCCCGGCTTTCATGGCTTGACGGGCGGTGTGTACAAGGCCCGGGAACGTATTCACCGCGCCATGGCTGATGCGCGATTACTAGCGAATCCAGCTTCACGAAGTCGGGTTGCAGACTTCGATCCGAACTGAGAGAGGCTTTTGGGATTAGCATCCTGTCACCAGGTAGCTGCCTTCTGTACCCCCCATTGTAACACGTGTGTAGCCCCGGACGTAAGGGCCGTGCTGATTTGACGTCATCCCCACCTTCCTCACATCTTACGACGGCAGTCTCTCTAGAGTCCTCAGCATGACCTGTTAGTAACTAAAGATAAGGGTTGCGCTCGTTATGGCACTTAAGCCGACACCTCACGGCACGAGCTGACGACAACCATGCAGCACCTTCACATTTGCCTTACGGCTATACTGTTTCCAATATATTCAAATGCAATTTAAGCCCGGGTAAGGTTCCTCGCGTATCATCGAATTAAACCACATGTTCCTCCGCTTGTGCGGGCCCCCGTCAATTCCTTTGAGTTTCACCGTTGCCGGCGTACTCCCCAGGTGGAATACTTAATGCTTTCGCTTGGCCGCTTACTGTATATCGCAAACAGCGAGTATTCATCGTTTACTGTGTGGACTACCAGGGTATCTAATCCTGTTTGATACCCACACTTTCGAGCATCAGTGTCAGTTGCAGTCCAGTGAGCTGCCTTCGCAATCGGAGTTCTTCGTGATATCTAAGCATTTCACCGCTACACCACGAATTCCGCCCACCTCTACTGTACTCAAGACAGCCAGTATCAACTGCAATTTTACGGTTGAGCCGCAAACTTTCACAACTGACTTAACTGTCCACCTACGCTCCCTTTAAACCCAATAAATCCGGATAACGCTCGGATCCTCCGTATTACCGCGGCTGCTGGCACGGAGTTAGCCGATCCTTATTCATATGGTACATACAAAATTCCACACGTGGAAAACTTTATTCCCATATAAAAGAAGTTTACAACCCATAGGGCAGTCATCCTTCACGCTACTTGGCTGGTTCAGGCCTGCGCCCATTGACCAATATTCCTCACTGCTGCCTCCCGTAGGAGTTTGGACCGTGTCTCAGTTCCAATGTGGGGGACCTTCCTCTCAGAACCCCTATCCATCGAAGGTTTGGTGAGCCGTTACCTCACCAACTGCCTAATGGAACGCATCCCCATCGATAACCGAAATTCTTTAATAATCAAACCATGCGGTCTAATTATGCCATCGGGTATTAATCTTTCTTTCGAAAGGCTATCCCCGAGTTATCGGCAGGTTGGATACGTGTTACTCACCCGTGCGCCGGTCGCCATCTCCAGTTTGCAAGCAAACTGAAATGCTGCCCCTCGACTTGCATGTGTTAAGCCTGTAGCTAGCGTTCATCCTGAGCCAGGATCAAACTCTTCATTGTAAAAGTATTGTTAGTCAGCATAAAGCTGATTTTTGCTCTGTTCAGGATGCCGTACAATTTATTGACTTCATTAATACCTTACGTCTCATGCATATTACTATATATATAAGACAAGTATTGACGGTTCTATTTTTTTCTTGTACTACTTGTATTGTTTATCAATATTTCAAAGAACATCTTGCTTTCGTTTTAAAAGCGGGTGCAAAGGTAAGAGGTTTTATTTTAACCACCAAATGTTTTCGGAAGTTTTTTTCGCTTTTCTTTTTCTATCGTTTCTCAGACTCTCTTAGCGAAAGGGAAAGAAGGTAAAGAAGAAAAACAAAACGCCTTTTCTTTGCGAATCGGACTGCAAAGATAAGAACTTTTAGCTTTATCTTCCAAACTTTATCGGAAGTTTTTTTGTTCTTATGGTCAAGCAGTACTGCGCTTTTACACTAAGTCAATTTAACAAGGCTTTCTTCTCTTGGAAAGCAGGTGCAAAAGTACTCCCTTTTCAAATATGCTCCAAACTTAAATCACTCTTTTTTTGAATTATTTTTGAGGATAGAAGCTAAAGTGTTGAGTTATAAGGATGTTGTAGAACATGTTTTTCTCGGATATAGGAGGAACAGAGGAAAGGCATGCACATTATTATATTCACACGCGCGTTAGGAGGGCGAGGCCACGGGCGTATGCACAAGGGAAAGGAAGAGGAAATACAGGAAAGGTGAAGAAGATGCGCAAAGGAAACCAGAACGGGAATCCAAAGAAAAAGGAAAAAAGGACGGAGGAAAAGGGGATTGAAAGACTGAAAAGGAAGAAGGCAGGAAGAAGGGGAAATCGTAGCAAGGGAGGAAAATACGAAAAAAGGGTAGAGACAGGAGTCTTTTAAAGTTCTACACTGTTGGAAAAAGAAAAAACTATGCCATCCGCAACAATTCGATAAACATTCTTAGGGGGACTTTTTAGTCAACCCCTACTTACGTGTCAGCCAGGCTCTCTATGAAAATAAAAAACTATAATTTGCTGTCATCTGTCACGGTGTCGGGTGTAATTGATTGAATATGAATAATTAATGAGGTGACAACTGTAGGTGATGGCAGTGTGACGGCAAATTTTGCTGTCACACTGCCTTGTTTTCAATGGTTACTTATGGGCTGTTTGTTGTTCTATACAGAGCTTTTTAGTTTCTCCCGTTTGAAACTTTTGTTTCTCCTGCTTGGAACTAAAGTTTCATCGGCTTGAAACTTTAGTTTCAAAGCCGTGAAAACAAAGTTCCGGACGCTTGAAAACAGTGGTTCCAGCCGATGGAATGAATGAAACAAGGCAGGAAACTGATGCCTTACTTATATGATTCAATTAACTTGACCGCACCAACTGTTCGATTAACCTGCTCTTCCAAGAAACAATAAATCACTTATCACTCAAAAACAGCGGAGTTATCAACTATTAAAGGATGATTTATCAATTATTAATGTCTGAAATATCAATCGTTAAGAATTGACACCTCAGACATTAATACACTGTAAATCAAATGACAACATCAAACAAATGACAGATAATGATACATGGAAGAGTGAGAGCAAACACTTGCTCTCATAACTGCTACCACACTTGCTGCCATACTTGAAACAACGATGAATAAAGGGATGCAGACAAATTGTTAGAGCATGAGAGCAAAAACGCATTCAAATTACGTGGGGAGCCTGATTATCTCTAGGAGAATAATATGCTAGACCAAGAATCAGTTTACAACACAAAAAGTGACGGCAAAAAGCGTAAAACTCTTGCCGTCACTTAGCCATCAGCATTTGCCGTCACCGCTATTGGTCTATATATTAATACTTTATTCTAAAAAGTGACGGGTGACGATAAAAAACATAGTTTCAACTCTAAAATAATTATTTTATCTTAAGGGCAAAACCTCCTCCCGGTGCCAGATGAACTTTCAGTTTACCGTCCTTCTTTATCGGGAAGGACTCACACTTATAATCACGACCTGCCCGATGAGCATTCACACCATCTTTAAACAAAGTAGCATGATAAGATTTATCACCCAGGAAAGAACAATCGACTTCAATATCACGTGCACTCCAATCTGTAATTCCACCTACATACCAGACATCCCCTTTCCGGCGTGCTGTCACAATATACTCTCCCATTTTACCGTCAAGAACGATACTTTCATCCCATACAGTTGGTATTTCTGCGATAAATGCCGTTGATTCCGGTTCGCGCATATAGTTGCTCGGAGTATCGCACAACATATTAAAAGGAGATTCAAACACCACGTACAAGGCTAGTTGGCGGCAACGGGTTCCCTGACTCATCGGTTCTGAATAACAAGGATAATAGTTACCCTTGGAAGCATTCCTCATCGCCCCCTGCGTATAATCCATCGGACCGGAAACCTGACGGATGAAAGGAATCATCACATCATACTTCACCTGATCTACTGACGGTGAACTCCATTTCATCTGCTCCAACCCATTGACTCCTTCGAAATTCAACACATTCGGATAAGTACGGTTCAATCCGGCAGGCTTATGAGTGCCATGCAGGTCAAGAATCAGCTTGTATTTAGCACACATTTCAGCGGCACGATAGTTGAATGCAGTCATTTCCTGATCGTCACGGTCCATAAAGTCCACTTTGAAACCCTTTACTCCCATTTCGGCATAATGACGGCACACATTTTCCATATCACGCTCGAATGCATGATAACCGGCCCAAAGGATGATACCTACATTTTTGGAAGCTGCGTAATCTACCAGTTCTTTCAGGTCAATCTCCTTGACAACCTGCATCAAATCCGCCTGTAAGTTCACTGCCCATCCCTCGTCAAGTATCACATACTCGATACCGTTTGCAGAAGCAAAGTCTATATATGCCTTATAAGTCGGATTATTTACTCCGGTCACAAAATCAACGCCATCCAGATTCCAGTCATTCCACCAGTCCCAAGCAACCTTTCCCGGTTTAATCCATGAAAGATCGGACATACGTGAAGGCGCACCTAACAGGTAGCTGAGATTGGTAGCGGCAAGGTCCTTATCGGTGGTAGTAACCACGGCTATACGCCAGGGGAAGTTTCTCGGCTTATCCACTTTGGCAATGTAGTCTTCATGCTCCTTCACCAACATCTGAAGCTGGTTGTGACCACCCTGTACCGTACGCTTCGGATAAGGAGCATGCATACTGCTCAGACGATTCGCGCCTTCCGAAGCAGAAAGATAAAGTCCCGGATAATTTTCCAGATCGGACTCTGTGATACAGACTTTCACTCCATCGCCCGCATCTACTACCAACGGCAAGAACATCAAGCGCTGTTTATTCAGCTTCGACAGTTTGTCCGTTGTATACGTATTCTCGAAAGAATTAAAAAACTGGGAGTTATAATCACCGTCTTTACCGCTTTTTACATAAGGCACGGAGGCAGTCATATCCGATGGAAAACAATAATCAGATACTTCCGTCACCACACGAAAAGGCTTCTTCCCCTGATTCACAAAACGGTAGGCGATACCGTCATTGTATGCACGAAACTCTACATTCCAGTCTTTTTTGAAACGCAAGGTCAGTCCATTATAATGATTTCTCAATTCGCTGGCACGGTAGAAAGGAGATGGTATCATCTCGTCCACACTCTTCCTGGAAGTTCCGGATAATTTCGCATTTTCTCCCCAGACAGTCCCGTTATCCAACGTCATTGATATGGGAGAAGGAGTCAGAATCTGCCTGCCGTTGCATGTAATGTCATAAGTCAGCCGGTCGCCAATGGTTATTGTCGTTTTCAGATTTCCATCAGGTGAGGCTAGTGTAAATTGCTTCTGAGCTTGCAACGAAAGCGTACACAAGACACATAATAATAAAAATGTAAGTTTTTTCATGGTTGTAACTAATATATTAGATTTCAAAATAATTATTCCGCAATAAAGCGCTTTGTCTGTACATCACGACTGTTCGTACCTATCATCACGTCAAACTCTCCCGGTTCGTAGATATATTGCAGCCCGGAATTATAAAATTTCAGGTCATCTTCCGTAAGTACAAACTTCACTTCACGGCTTTCTCCTTTTTTCAGGAAGATACGGTCGAAACCTTTCAGCTCTTTCACCGGACGCGCTATTTCCGCATAGATATCACGCAAATAGATTTGTACCGTTTCATAGCCGTCATAGTTCCCTTTGTTGGTGACGGTAACGGAAGCTGTCAGGTTTCCATTTTTCGGCAAGGTTTCCGAACTGAGCTGCAGGTCGCCATATACAAAGTCGGTATAACTCAAACCGTATCCGAAAGGATAAAGAGGTTCGTTACTCTCATCCAGATAGTTGCTGGCATACCGGTTGAAAACACGGTTGTCCGGGTCCGGACGTCCGGTGTTCAAATGATTGTAGAACAAAGGAAGTTGCCCTACCGAACGAGGGAAGGTAGTAGTCAGCTTGCCGCACGGGACGGCTTTGCCAAACAGAACATCGGCAACGGCATCCCCTGTCTCACTACCTCCGAACCATACATTCAGAATAGAAGGAATGTGTTCGCTTTCCCAGTTCAAGATCAAAGGACGACCGGTGAACAGGAGCAGTACCACAGGCTTACCTGTTTTCACCAATGCTTTCAATAAGTCCTGCTGAGCGTCAGGGATTTCCAGATTAGTACGGGAAGGAGATTCACCACTCATTTCCGCACATTCACCCACAGCAGCCACAATCACATCGGCACGGGCAGCCGTACGCAATGCCTCGGCCAGCAGTTGCTGATCATTACCACGTTCCAACGGACGGATGCCGACAGCTCCTTTTTCCATTTCCGCATCATAATATACATTGCTGCCTTTGGCATAAAGTATTTCAGCCTTGTCTCCTACTGCCGACCGGATTCCTTCGAGTAATGTACCATGTCCGGACGGAGTACAGGTCATGCTCCACATTCCGCACATATTATTGCGTGCATCTGCCATCGGACCGATTAAGGCAATTTTCCCTTTTTCCTCCAACGGAAGCAGGTGATTCTCATTTTTCAGTAGAACAAACGTCTCTGCCGCAACCTCGCGTGCAACTGCACGGTGCTCAGGCGTATAAAGTTCTTTTTCCGCACGTAACGTATCGCAATATTTATATGGATCGGCAAACAAGCCCAGTTTATACTTAGCCTCCAGCACACGACGGCAAGCTGCATCAATCTGTGCTTCGGTGACTTTCCCCTCTTTCAGCGATTCTTCCAACGTATTGAGAAAGCCGCAGGAAACCATGTCCATATCCGTCCCCGCCTGCAAAGCACGGACAGAGGCTTCCTTCAAAGGAGCCACACCATGAATGGACATTTCAGCAATGGAATTGTAGTCTGTGACCAAAAGTCCCTGAAATCCCCATTCGTCACGAAGCACGTCTGTCAACAGCCATTTATTTGCCGTAGCCGGTATGCCGTCTACTATATTAAAAGAACTCATCACACTACCGACACCAGCCTCAACCGCCGCCCGATAAGGAGCAAAATATTCGTTATACATACGCAGATGGCTCATGTCGACTGTATTATAATCCTTACCGGCTTCTGATGCTCCATAGAGGGCGAAATGTTTTACACAAGAAAGGATTTCATCTTTTCCCTGCATACTGTCACCTTGATAACCGTGCACATAGGCCTTTGCCAACAGTGAACCCAGATAAGGGTCCTCACCGCTTCCTTCGGCAATACGTCCCCAACGGGCATCCCGGCAGATATCTACCATCGGGCTGAATGTCCAGCAAATGCCATCCGCACTGGCTTCAATGGCAGAAATCCGCGCCATCCGCTGAATAGCCAACGTATCCCAACTGCATGAGAGGGCCAACGGTATCGGGAAAATCGTTTCATAACCATGTATGACGTCCGCCCCGACTATCAAGGGAATTTTCAATCGGGTTTCTTCCACTGCCAGCCGTTGCAGGTCATAGATTTTTTTGATTCCTTTTACATTGAAAAAGCCACCGATCTCTTCTTTGCGAATCATATCACTAAGCTCACTATTCATCACCGAGCCTGTCACCAAGTCGCCACCGGAAGGAAGGTTCAACTGTCCCAGCTTCTCACGGATCGTCATTTTACCCATCAGGTCTGTGACAAAGCGATCCATCTCTACCTCTTTTCCCCCACCAGACTCCGAACAGGAAAAGAATATAATGCCACAAATGGCACCAAACACCAGATTTCTTATTTTCATAAGCTCTTCAAATTATTTATTTACTTTTCTGACTTTACCTTCTATACAATAACGGCAACATCGGTCAACAGAATCTATTTCGCCAAAGTTAACACTTCCTTCTAAATAATGAGACATATACCCGCAAAATAGATTATTTATTTCTGTCAACTGAATCTATATACAATAGACGGTTCAGAAAGAAAAAGCCACATTAATTCAGAGCTACAAATTTTCCATCCTTAATATAAATAGGTGTTATCACCGGATGTTCCGTCTGCGAATTCGGTGCATGATAAGAAATCATCAGCCTGCCTTTAAGATCCTTGAATACCATCGCGTGTCCGCCATCGTCACTATTTAACGTTTCGGGCTCCTGCACCCAAGGACCAAGCACATCACCTGATGCCGAGACAGCCTGCCCGATAGCATATTTTCCATCTGTCTTTCGGAAACTGGACCATAGCATAATCAGTTTTCCATCATCCAGACGATAGATAAAAGGAGCATCCGTAACATTGCCTGTCACCCCGGAACTTGTAATAGAGCCTACCCAGGGAGCTTCCGAAGCCTTGAACAACAGATACGGATCACCTTCTGTCGTTTTCAGATCTTTCGCCAGCCGTTGGGCATAAATTTCACCGTCGATGGCCTCCAGCCACTCACGACAGAACAACAGCCAGGGATTTCCTTCTTTGTCAATATACAAAGATCCATCCAGGCACATCCAGCCGGAAGGAGTAATCGCCTTGTTTACAAGTGGAGTGAAAGGGCCTTTCGGACTATCGGAAACTAGAATAGAAGTTCCCCGCTTCACTCCCGCATTACTGAAAGTAGCAAATAAATAATAACGTCCTTCATATTCATACACATCCGGTGCCCAAAAATCCTGTTGCCCCCAGAAATCAGTTTTAGCTATAAAAGAATATCCTTCGTCTTTCCACGTGGACAGGTCTTTACTTTTATAAACTCTGATTTTCAAGTTATTATTGAAATGAAGATAATACATCGAAGTTTTCTTGTCGACCAGAATAAACGGGTCCCGCAAACGCAAACTCGATACAGGAATCGTGAAACTTTCTCCCCCTACTTCATCCGGATCGGTGGAGGAAGTCTGTCCATCATCATTACTACAACTGACAATACACGCTCCCATCAATAACAAGAGCGAAAGAATAGAATGCTTTAACTTTTTCATATATCAATGATTATTTAATAAAATACCTATTGAAAACTGATAAATAAATTGTTCAAGATCAATAATGAGGATTCTGCTCGATATGAGAATTTTCAATAATAACCGAAGTAGGAATCGGGAACAAAAGATTCTTCTCTGAGAAATTAGTACTATACTTCTTACCGGTTTCTACATATTTCCCCATCCGGATCAAATCTTCCCTGCGCTTTCCTTCATACCAGAACTCCCAGCCTCTTTCTTTCAGAATCCAGTCTCTCAACGACTCCTTATCCGGGAAATCGGATAATTGCTTTATGATAGCGTCTCCACCATCAGCAGCCTGTTCCATTGCTGTAAACTCGATTTCATCAATCCAAAGTTCATATCCGCTTCCGGAATTTCCCAAGGCAAGGAACAGAGCACAATTTTGATCTTCCGTAGCTTTACCTGTCTGTGTGGAGAATTCCTTTACTTCGCCTGCTTTCAAAGAGATGGATTCCATGTGGCTCAATGGTCCTTCAACGCGTATTTCAAACTGAATGTCTTTCGAGGCTTTCAACTTCATCTTTATTGAATACTTACGCCCTTTTGCAACCAAAGGTTCTGTTCGCATCTGCAAAGTCCAGAATTCCGTACCCGAAGATTCAACTTCCACATGTAAGCTGTTTCCGTTATTCAACGTGTTGTTTTTATCCACATCATACTTCCAGGCAGATCCACCGGCCTGATCGTAGTTATTCATCGAGAATATCCCTATAACATTGTCAACAAACTCTCCGTCAAAGCTCTCTTTAAAAACGGGTATTGCAGGCAGAGAGGTGCCAAAGCCAAAAGCACGTTTCCGGATATCATTAATCAGATCGACACTCCCCTGATTAGGACCATTCAGTTCATTCAATGCTTCCGCCTTAAATAACAACACTTCTGCATATCGGTCGAGTACCTTGTCATTGCCTGCCCATGTGCCTGTAGCTTCAGGATCAATCCCATATTTCAAAGGCAAAGCACCTACATCACCACTGGCCCTCAAATCAACTGTAGCACCGGACTTTGATGTATATTCGGCCTGTGCCAAAGCTCTTCGCCGGTCATTTTCATCAAACGTATCATAGAATTCCCACGGCATCCGGTGTCCGGACCATCCTTCTACGATGTTTCCATAAGGTGAAGCGTAGTCACCCGGCAAAATATTTGCATATGTATGATTACCATAATCTGCCAGTGGTTCAGCCCTCACAACAAACATCAGTTCTTTATTACCTTCGTTCTGAGCTGAAAATATACTTGCATAATCCTTCTCCAGTTCATAGTAATTCAGACCGATAATCTCATTTGCCGTTTCGAGAGCATTCTGCCACTGCTTTTCATGCATATAATATTTCAGTAAATAATGCAGGGCAGCTCCCTTTGTGATACGTCCGTATTCTGCTTGTTCTACCGGAAGTGCGTCGGCAGCAGCACGCAGTTCTGTCGTCAGGAAAGTTCCGACTTCTTCAGACGTAGGTCTGTAAGGTTTATAATCCGGGTCCGGATTGATTGCCTGGTCGGCTTCCAGAATCATTGGCATAGGACCATAAAGCCGATATAAATCGAACATGAAAAAGGCTCTGAGCGCCCGGACCTCCGCAATATACAAGTCTTTCACCGACTGGGTTACCGGAGACTCTTCCATTTTCGCTATCGTATAAGTGCAACGGGTGATATTAGGAGCAGTCCAGTTATAGAATCCTTTCACCATCTGGTCAGCATCCGTCCACGAACCATTCAGAAAAGCAACCCATGACCATTTGGTAGTCCATTCTTCGGTTGAAACCTCATCCATTACAAAAGAACTTCCATCACAAAACAAATAAGGTCCCCAGCCTTTTTGGCGTAATTCATAATAAAGGGCAACCGTTGCAGCCGAAAGGTCTGCAGGAGTATTAAACGCATTTCCAGTATCTACAACTCCATACAAGTGAGGTTCCAAGCTCCCCTCACAGGCTACAAACTGAATGCTTATAAATAGTAATAATAGTTTTTTAGCTAATTTCTTCATGACATTCCAGTTTAAAATTTCACATCAAGTCCAAATGAAAAAGTCTTCTGTTGAGGATATGACGCCCGGTCGTTTTCAACTTCCGGATCGAGTCCTTTATATCCGGTAAACGTCAGCAGATTCTGACCGGAAAAGTAAAATCTTACTTTCAACTTATCAGCTTTAAACAGTCTGCTCAAATCATATCCCAACGTTACGCTCTTCAGACGTAAATATGTATTCTTCTCCCAGTTCGGAGCACCGTAGCTATCATAGCTGTTCACTTCGCCACTAGGCATAGCAGAACTCATGTTGTCGGAAGTCCAACGATTTTTTATATCCGCCAAAAAGTTATTATTGTCTTTCAGCCTCTGGATGCCGTTTCCACCATACACCCCGTGTTCTACCTGAGTGTAAGGATAGGAGTATCCGCCAACCGAAGCATAAAGATAGATATTCAGATCAAATCCTTTGTACCGGAAATCATTCGAAAATCCCATAGTAAACTTCGGTGCACGTGTCCCCAGATATACGACATCTGCCTGATCTATTTTCCCATCAGGCTTTCCTGTCAGATTCCCTTCCTCGTCGAGTCCGTTCACATCTTTATATTTGCGCTGTCCCGGTAACAAGTCCGGCATAGCCGGCGTATCTTCACCCGCCTGCTTTATACCGTCCGGAATCAGCGTATAGATAGCACTTACCGGATCGTTTTCTTTGACATAAGGAGCCAGAATTACTTTCGGATCACGTTCTTTCCATCTGTCACGATAGGAAGTATACGTCAATGTCGATTCCCAATGTAACGGTCCTTCCAGATTCACTGTATTCAGCGTCAGTTCAAAACCGGTACTTTTTGTTTTTCCAATGTTGGACCATATACCAGTAGTGACAGCTGTATGCGGCAGCGAACGCCAGCTCAGCAGGTCTTTTACCTCTTTAAAGAAAACATCTACACTACCATTGATACGATTCCGGAAGAAACCGAAATCCAGTCCGAAGTTAACTTCTGTAGTCGTTTCCCACTTTAAATCAGGATTACCGAACTTTCCCAGATTTACTCCTCTCTTTTCTGTATCTCCCAGATAATAATTTCTGCCGTCAAAGGCAAAGTACTCGGAAGCAGCATCGTTAGGCAGATTTTCATTACCCACCTGTCCCATGCTGACACGTAACTTGGCATCGGAGAGCCAGTTGACATCTTTCAGAAAATCTTCCTGATTCATTCTCCACGCAAATGCTCCCGAAGGAAAGAAAGCATAACGGTTGTTCTTTCCAAAACGGTCGCTACCATCGATACGGGCAGTAAAAGTAAACAGATACTTGTCTTTGAAAGAGTATTGGGCACGACCAAAATAAGAAGCCAACACGTGTTTATTTTTATAAGAACTGACCACCGGACGCGTTTCACCTGCCTGTAGTTTATAATACATCAACGCATCAGACATAAATCCCATAGCACGTGCATACGCTCCGTCATCATTCTGCACCTGATACGAATATCCCAGTAATGCAAGAAGTTTATGTCTCTCCTTGAAAGTCTTCTGAAAATTGAAAACCATATCTGCCACATAGTCTTCACGGTTGGCGGAATTGATATTCGCATCTCCATTCACACTACTTCCATATTTCGTAGTCATCGGATAGTAGCTATGGCGGGACCCGTCGCGGATATCCGCACCGGCAGACAGTTTCAACCAGAACACATCTTTTATAAAATAGAAATTAGTGAATGCTGTTGCCAGAAAACGCTTGGTCTTTGTCTCATCCTCAATGTCGAGATAAGACAAAGGATGATTGAGCAATGCCTGCTTAGGATCTTCCATCCATTTGCCGGTCGTCGGGTCTCGTTCCGCCTTCACTGTCGGACTATAACTTAACGCCGATTCAATAATACCTGCCGTACTGTCATATCCTCCCCCCAGTGTCGCATTCTGATCGACTACATAAGAAGCTGTAGCAGAAATACCATAATCCCACCATTTCGTTATTTTATGGTCCAGATTATAACGGAAGCTATAGCGTTTATAACCGGATGTTTTCACCACTCCTTTCTGATCGAAGTAGTTCAGCGAAATCAATGATCTCATCTTTTCATTACCATAAGTCACTGTGAGGTTATGTTGCTGGATAAGACCTGTACGGGTAATCATATCATACCAGTTGGTCCCTTTTCCGGCTTTTGCTATTTCTTCATCCGTGTACATAGGCACATAAGGGCTGACAGCACCCGGATCTGTATTCCCATAAGGATATACCAGATTCTGCATTAAATACTGTTCTTTATAGTAACTGTTCTGAGTAGTCATTAACTCTCCGGCCGTCAATAATTCCGGTCGTTTATTTATAGTCTGAAACGACATATTCATGTTATACTCTACTTTCGTATCCTGAGTACCTCTTTTTGTCGTAATCAGAACAACTCCATTAGCACCCCGCGCACCATAAATGGCAGTTGCCGAAGCGTCCTTCAAAATCTCTATGGATTCGATATCGTTAGGGTTAATGCTGCTCAAAGGGCTGTTGCTTCCTGCCGTCCACTGATTACCGCTTCCCGGATTGACACCGGCATTCACTATGGGGAAACCATCGACCACATACAGCGGATCATTCCCCGCACCGGTAGAAGCCGCACCCCGAATCAGAACTTCAATACCACCACCGGGCTGTGCACTCCCCTGTTTTACAGTAAGTCCTGCCGCACGTCCCATCAACATTTCAGAGAAGTTCGGTGAAGCTGCTTTATTGAGTTTCTCAGACTTTACAGAAACAATCGAAGCATTCAAGTCACTTTTCTTCATTGTACCGTATCCCACTACCACAACTTCATCCAGCAATTCTTGCTTTTCATACAAAACGATGGATAAATCTGTCTGATTTCCAACTTTCACTTCCAGAGGCTGATAGCCGATGTAAGACAGTTCCAATACCGCTCCCGGTGATACTTCCAACGTAAACTTCGCATTTATATCCGATACCGTTCCGTTAGTTGTCCCTTTCTCCTTGATGGTAACACCGATAATAGGCTCGCCGTTAACATCATTCACCACACCTGTGATCTTACGTTTTTTACCATCCTTTGAAGTATTCTGCCTGGCTTGTCCTTTCTGAACAATTACATTCTTCCCTTTCACTTCATAGACAACGTCTTGTCCGTACAATATCTGATCGATAGCCTCATTCAGCTCTTTCGCCTTTACAGTTATAATCTTCTTTGTATCCAGATCTCCGACTTTATAAACGAAAGAATATCCGCTTTTATTCTTCAACTGGGTCATTGCTTCTTTCACTGAAACGTTATCCATTTTCAATGAAACAGCCTGGGCTAGTATTGCTATGTTAAGGCAAAACAGAGCCATGACCATTAATATGGCCTTCTTCCTGTAATTCATAAAATAAACAAATTATTAATTAAAACTTGAATAACTCGTTTTAAAAGAGATGTATTTTGCTAACTTTGCACATTCTCTTTTGAAAACATATTCACACTAGATGATTGTTGAAAGAAGAGATTCAAGGAGCCGGGAGATGTCCGAAATCTTCCGGTTTTTTATTTGTCTCTCCTTATTTGTCAGCTAAAGATTATTCTGTATTTTTCTCTTTATTCATACTTTTCATTTTTTAAGGTTAAACAATCATAGCATTATAATCTCTGGTAACCGGTTAATAGATAGTTATATTACGTTCTTCAATCTTATATTGCATTTTTTCCGTAGAAGCCAGTGCTTCCAGTACTTCCTGGATATTTTGTTCGCGACGAACGAAGTTGCCATAGAAGCGGAATGTTTTTAAGGAATCATTGGCTATGTGAATCTTCACATTATAGCTACGTTCCAATTCTTTGGCGATATCCGGTAAGAGTTCTTCATCAAAAAACAAGTAACCGTCCGTCCACTGAGACGCATTGGATGCGGTAACCGACTCTACAGTCAAAAGCCCGTTCGCCTTATTTAATACGGCCCTTTCATCAGGTGAAAGGACAGCTTCTTTTTCTTCTCTCAACAAGTTGTTCAATCCGACCTTACCTTCCAGCAAAGAAACGACCACTTCATGATCTTCCGGATAGTCACGGAAATTGAATTTTGTTCCCAACACCTGTAATTGCAGATCTTTAGTCTTTACGAAAAAGGGAATCTTCTCATTCCGCTTTACCTCAAAATATCCTTCACCTTCCAGTTCTACTTTTCGGTTATCGACACCAAACCCCTGCGAGTATGTCATGCGTGAACCGGCATTAAGCCAGACCAATGTGCCATCCGGCAAATAAAGTTTTGTTTTTGATCCTAAAGGGGCTTCTACTGAAATATCTGCAAAAGTATCTTTCACATTCACCTCTCCCTGCCAATAAGAAATACATCCCACCGCTATTATGATTGCAACAACCGCAGCATAACGCCACAACGCCGACAGGCTAAAACCTCGACGGGAAGTGCTCTGAATTTCCTTCTGACTTTCGACACGGTTTCTAAAATTCTCAAACGCTTTATCCTTATCATAGACAGATGCGGCCTCACGACTTACAGCTGAAAACCAGATCTCCCGCTGACAGATAAAATATTGCTGATTTTCAGCCGATGCGGCAATCCATGTTTTTAGTTCATCTAAAGCGTTCTTATCCAGACCTTCAGTCAGATAGTTGGCAATCAGTTCATCAATATGTTTATTTTCTTCTTCCATATTTATGCTTTCTATAAAGGAGACAGTTGTTTTTTAATTAAGGGTAGTCAGAAAATGATTTTTTTTCGCTTTACCTGAAAAAAAATAGTAATAGAGAAATCAGGTACTTACTCAAATGAGCGTGTAAAGAAGCTAAAGCATTCTTTATATGATACTTAACTGTATTAATAGATATTCCCAGTTCACCGGAAATTTCTTCGTATGATTTTCCTTCAAAGCGACTTTTAGCAAAAACCCGACGGCATTCGTCCGGCAATTTATCGATAGCCTTATATATTTCGTTTTCAAGTTCACGTTCCAGTAAAATACCTAACGGATGCGAATCGGACAGTATGATTTTATCATCCGTTATCTCATCGGGCATAAGAGCAGAAAATGCTATTTCTCTCTTTTCACGTTCCGAATTAAGATAGTTAATGCAACGATTATGGACAGCTCTCAGTAGGTAACTACGGATAGAGACTGAAATATCCAAAGTCTCACGTATCTCCCATAAATGAAAGATAGTATCTCCTACAATGGTTTCGGAAAGGAACTGATCTTTTAGATAACCATTGGCAACATAACAGAGCAGGGCATAGTGATGATCATATATGTAACGATAAGCATTTTCATTGCCTATCTTCAGTTGTTCCACTATTAAAGTTTCAGTATTCTCCATGAATGTACCAGTCAGATTAATAGCACAAATTTAGAGAATTATTCGCCAAACCCGCCACACCCGCCCCCCCACC
>QFCG01001443.1_pt1 | contig 146388 bp, 130 predicted proteins | sample 5346041 | NCBI WGS metagenome assembly QFCG01 (sample SAMN09062254, study PRJNA434731) | Human gut metagenome, whole genome shotgun sequencing project. | isolation source: stool timepoint B gemcode assembly | host: Homo sapiens | collected 2015 | reverse complement strand
GCAGGCAATGGAACGCGCCGCGCGCGTGCGCCTGATGGTGTTCGATGTGGACGGCGTATTGACCGACGGCCGCCTGCTGGTCGGCCCCGAGGGCGAAATCAGCAAGGCGTTCGACACGCTCGACGGCCACGGCATCAAGCTGCTGGCACAGGCGGGGGTCACGCCAGCCATCATTACGGGACGGCAATCCGAAATCGTGGCCTGGCGCGCCGGGGAACTCGGCATCGAACATCTGTACCAAGGCGTAGCCGACAAGCGCGAGGCATTTGCCCACCTGCTGGCCGCCACGCAACTTCAAGCGGCCGATACGGGCTACATGGGCGACGACTGGCCGCCGACATGGAAGCCAAGCGCAACGCGCTCTTCCGCGACGGCATCGAGCCGTTGATGAACGCATTGCGGGCCCGCGATGCCGCAGCCGCCGACAAGGTGGTGATGAACGTCATCCCGCCGCTGTCGGTCGCGCTGTCTGCGGCAGCCGATGCGCTCGACCGCAGCCAGATCGAGCAGGCCAAGGCCGCCTACGAAAGCGCGGCAGCCCGATCGCATGCATTCCTGCTGCTGATCATTGGCGCCATCGTGGTGGGCATTGCGGCCGCACTGGGCTGCGCCTTCGGCCTGCACCGCGCGATCTCGGTGCCGCTGTCAAAGATGCTGGGCCATTTCAGCGCGATCTCGAAGGGCAACCTGACCGAACGCATCACCGTCACCAGCAAAGACGAAATGGGTGCGCTCACGCAAGGTCTCATCGACATGCAGCACGGCCTGATCCGTACCATCGTGACGATGCGCGGCGGCAGCGAATCCATCGCGAGCGCCACCAAGCAGATTGCGGCCGGCAACATGGACCTGTCGCAACGCACCGAAGAACAGGCGTCGTCGCTGGAAGAAACCGCGTCGAGCATGGAAGAGCTGACGAGCATCGTGCGCCAGAACGCCGACAACGCGCGTCAGGCCAGCCAGCTTGCAGGCAACGCATCGGACATCGCCGTGAAGGGCGGTGAAGTGGTGGGCCGCGTGATCGAGACGATGTCGGGCATCAACGACAGCAGCAAGAAGATTGCGGACATCATCGGCGTGATCGAGGGCATTGCCTTCCAGACCAACATCCTCGCGTTGAATGCGGCAGTGGAAGCCGCCCGCGCGGGCGAGCAAGGCCGCGGCTTTGCGGTGGTGGCCGGGGAGGTGCGCAGCCTTGCGCAGCGCTCGGCCACGGCAGCCAAGGAAATCAAGGAACTCATCAGCGATTCGGTTGGACGTGTTGAAAACGGCACGACGCTGGTTGCCGAAGCAGGCGACGTGATCGACGAGGTCGTCGTTGCCGTGAAGCGCGTGACCGACATCATGGGCGAGATCAGCTCGGCTTCTGAGGAACAAAGTGCCGGTATCGAGCAAGTGAACCAGGCCGTCACACAGATGGATGAGGTGACCCAGCAAAACGCCGCGCTGGTGGAAGAGGCGGCGGCGGCTGCGCAATCGCTGGAGGAACAGGCTGGTGTTCTGCGCGAGGCCGTGGCGTCATTCCGCCTGCCGGCAGCGGGCGCGAATGCGGAGCCTGTGCTGACTCCCACACCTGCCAGTGCGCTGAGCGTTGCCAAGGCAGCAGCACCGGCGGTATCGACGGTGCCGGCTTCGCCCAATCCGGCAGCGAAACCGGTCGCGCGCAAACCAGCGGCAGCGACGGCACGTGCCGCACGCAAGCGCCTCGCAGCGCCTGCCAAGCCGGCGACGGTACCGGCCCCGGATGCGAAGGCGGCGCCTGTTGCGGTGGCCGAAGCCAAGCAAGGCAAACTTGCCCTGGCTGCGGTGTCCAGCGATGCCGACGACTGGGAACAGTTCTGACTCGCAAGCCGACACGCTCACCCCAACAAGCCGCGCCCTGAGCGCGGCTTTGTGTTTCAGCGCTGCAACCGATTTGCCGATTTGCCAGCGCCGATGTTTTCGCTTGCTCTGGCCATGGGTGCGGCAACATCGCTGACGCATGGCTGGACTCCGCGGTCAGCGGCATCTGATGAGCGATCCGCCTGGCAAGTCCTTTGCGCATCGGGCTTTGCAGCCGCTTGTCACCGTGCAGTGCAGTGCAGGCACCAACTTGCGCGCCGCGCTGGTCAGGTGAGCTTCCCGCTCGCCTAACCCAAATGCCCTGCATCGGCCGGCTCGACGCATCGATCATTTGGAGGGAGGCCCTGTCCGCAGCCTGACAAATGTCTCGCCCCATCAGATGGCGTTGCATGCCGTGGCGTTGATCTTGCCGCCCCTGGACCCTCTCTCTTGCGTTCACCCATGTAACAACCCGGCGCATCCGGCACGTGCAGGAAGGCCCTTGTGCTGCGCTGCACCGCATAACCGCGCGCCTTGGCGGGTGTTGGTATGGTCCTCGCGTTCCCCCACGCGAGAAGCAGGCTAGAGAGCGACGCATCGACCCGATCGATAGCAGGCGATTGGGCCGGATGCAGCGGCGCAGGCGGTTGCGTTGCACGTCGAAAAAAGACCTTGGGGGAAGCATGAGCGCCACAGCGCAAGGCGGGGGTTATGCCGGACAAGGGCAACGTGCCCGCAGGGCCGGGCCAGGGGAGCGGCCATGAGCGAACTGCCATGGGAGCTTTACCTTGCGTTGCTCAACACGTTGACGGTGGCGACCACGCTCGTCATCTTAATCAGCACCACCGACGACTTTTTCCTCGACGCCTTCTATTGGGTGCGCGAGCTATGGCTCTGGCCGCAGCGTGGCCGCACGCCCGTCACGATCTCGGCGCAATCGCTACGCGAACGTGAGGAGCAGTGGCTCGCCATCATGGTGCCGGCATGGAAGGAGTACGACGTCATCGCCAAGATGGTCGAGAACACCCTGGCGACGATGGAATACACGCGCTTCATCATCTTTGCCGGCGCGTACCGCAACGATGCGGAGACCACGACCGAAGTCGAACGCATGGTGCGCCGCTACCCGGGCCGCGTGGTGCGCGCCGCCGTTACGCACGATGGCCCGACGTGCAAGGCCGACTGCCTGAACACCATCATCCAGACCATCATCCGGCATGAGGCCGGGCATGGCATCCGCTTTGCGGGCGTGATCATGCACGACTGCGAAGACGTGATCCACCCGCTGGAGCTGAAGTACTTCAACTACTTCATCCTCGATCAGGATCTGGTGCAACTGCCGGTGCTTTCGCTCGAGCGCAAGTGGTATGAGTGGGTGGCCGGCACGTACATGGATGATTTTTCCGAAACGCACCAGAAAGACCTGGTGGCGCGGCAGGCGCTGACTGGCACGGTGCCCGGTGCCGGCGTCGCGCTCTGTTACAGCCGCCGTGCGATTGAGGCGGTGATGAAGGTGCGTGGCGATTCACCGTTCAACACCAGCACGCTGACCGAAGACTACGACTTCAGCTTCCGCCTGCGCGAACTGGGCATGCGCGAAGCATTCGTGCATTTCCCGATCTGCGAGAACGCAGAACCCGCTGAAGACGCTGAGGGCAAGGTGCGCACACGCTGGCGACTGGGGCGTCGCAAGGGAGCACGTCCGCAGCTGTTGGCCACGCGCGAATACTTTCCAAGTACCTTCCGCACGGCGTATCGGCAGCGCGCTCGCTGGGTGCTCGGTATCGCGTTCCAGGGTTGGCTGCAGATGGGGTGGAATGGCAACCTCATTACCCGCTACATGTTCTTCCGGGATCGAAAAGGCGTGCTCACGGCGCTGTTCTCCATCCTGGCCTATGTGCTGTCGCTGAACTATCTGGCGCTGGGCGCGCTGATGTTCAACGGCGTGATCACGATCCCCGATGGCACGTTCGTGGTCGGCAGCATCTGGATGCAGGACCTGCTAGCCATCAACGCGGCGCTGCTCTTTAACCGGCTGGCGCAGCGCGTGTACTTTGTCGGTCGGCTCAATGGCCCGCTGCAGGGCGTGCTGTGCCTGCCAAGGCTTGTGGTGAACAACTTCATCAACTTTTTCTCGGTGTGCCGTGCGTGGAAGATCTTCCTGATCTACTGCCTGACCGGCAAGCCCATCGCCTGGGACAAGACACAGCACACCTATCTATCGAACGACGCGCTGGGCCGCACGCGCTGCAAACTGGGCGAAACGCTGATCAAGTGGGAAGTCCTCACGCAGGCGCAGCTGGATGCGGCCCTCGCCATTCAGAGCCAGACCGGGCGCCGGCTTGGGCAAGTGCTGGTCGAGCAGGGTCTGGTTACGCCGGACACGCTGGCCGATGCACTGGCAGAGCAGGTCGACCTGCCGCGTGTGAGCCTGACCAACGTCGTGCTCGGTGCGCTGGCGGATTGCCTGCCGCGTGACCTCGCCGTGCGGCATCACGTGGTGCCGTTTTCGATTGGCGAAGACGGCTCGCTCAACATCGCCGTGTCGGAGTTGCCGCAGGGCGAAGTGCTCGAAGAGCTGGCCCGTGCGGCGGGCCGCAAGGTCGCCTGCTTCATGGCGTGCGACCACGAGATGTCGGCCGAGCTCGCGCAGATGGCCGATCCCAACCGCCGTGCCACGGTCGTATTCGGCCCGTCGGCGCATTCGGCCATCTTGGCCGTTGAATCCATGACGGGCGCCGGCTCAGGCGTTGCAGCCGGCACGGCGCCCGCACCCGAGGCTTGCCCCATCCCCCCGATTCCTGTGCCGCCGGATCCGCCCCCCGGGCCAGACCCGCGGCCCAACCCATCTGTTGCGGGAGGTGTGGCATGACACACGAGAGAACCAACCGTTTAACCGTGCGCCGTCTGCACTGGCCGATCGCCGCGGCAGTGTGGGCGCTATGTCACGGGGTATCGCCCGCGCAGACGCCCGCGCCGTTGCAGCCCGACGCCTACTTTCGAGCCGACCGCGCTTACCGCGCCATCGACGCCAACAAGCTCGACGATGCCGAAGCCGCTACGCGCGCCGCATTGGCTGCGCAGCCAGACAGCCTGCAACTGAACCTGCTGCTGTTGGATGTGCTGACGCGCAAAGGCCAGTTGGATGCGGCACGCGCACAGGCCGATGCGCTGCTGCGGAAGTATCCCGACGAGCCCCGCGTGTTTGCACAGCACGGCTTTCTTGCGCAGAAGGCGAACGACCCGGCTGTCGCTGAACAGGACTTCGCACGCGCCGTGCAAGGCAGCGACTGGACCGCGCAGGAGCAGCGCAACCTGCATCTTGCGTGGTCGGACAGTGCATATTCCGCCAAGCACCCACAGGCTGCCCTCGATGCGCTTAACGGCATGAAGGACGAGCCCGATGCCGACGTGCAACTGCGCCTCGCGCAATCTCGCCTGCAACTCGGTGACCGCAATGGCGCGGCCCAGGCCGCCACGCTGGCTGCCGAACATGCGACCGATCCGGCGCGCCAACGCTATGCCAAGGCGCTGCTTGCCCAGGCGGTGGCGCCCGAAGCGCAGGGCGACGCCGCATCTGCCACTGACCCGCGCGTGATCGGCCAGCGCGAGCTGAACGACGCCTACAGTCACCTGCGTGCGCGTGACGACCGTGCCGCGCTGGCAGCGTTCCAACGGGGCTTTGCCACGGGGCAGGGCAACTGGACGCACTACGCCGATGCCGCCTACGCAGCAAAGCGCCTGGGTGACAACCCGACCGCCATCGGGCTTTTCCGGCAAAGTCTCGACCGCGCCGATGCCGATGCCAAGGGCGACAGCGGCGGCAATGGCGACGACCGCCTTCCAGCAGACCGTCGCTTCGGCTACCGGCGCGAAGTCGAGCAGATGCAGCGCAACTTCGGCATGGTCGTTTCAGGCGCATATCAAACGTCGGCGTTCGGCTTGCCCAACACCGTGAGCGTGGGCCAAGCGGGCGCGGAGGTGTACTGGCAGCCGCCGGGCATCGGCTATCGCGACGGCAGCATCTTCCAAGTCTTCGCGCGTGGCTACGACAACGTGTACGACCGCAATGGCCACACCGGCTTGCCGACTGCGCAGGGCTCTGTGGGTGCGCGCTACAAGCCGATCAAAGACATCAACCTGGTGTTCACGGCTGAGCGCCTCTTCCGCATTGGGCAACTGACGACCAACGACACGCTGCTGCGCATCGGATTCTCGACCGACCAGGGGCTCGACCTGCAGGTCACCAAGCCGCGCTGGCAGACCTGGCAGGTGTATGGCGAGGGCGCCTATTTCCTCAACCAGGGCCGGATGATCATCAGCACGGAAATGCGCTACGGGCACACGTGGCCACTGAACTCCATCAGCGATCGGCTCACGGTCTACCCGCACATCGTGCTGGCCGGCGATCACGACAACAAGGCGCTCGACCATCACCTTGCGCTGGGTGCCGGCCCAGGCATCAACTTCCGTTACTGGTTTCGCGAGTCGCACTACGCGGCGCCGGCCAGCTGGCTGGACTTGACCGTGCAATACCGCTTGCCGTTGACGCACGCGGATCGAGCAAAGGGGGTGGTCGCAAGAGCCATTCTTTGGTTCTGAGGCAAGCCCGGATGCAAGCAGACCCCAATCAGAGGTGTCGCAGATGAAACGTTTTTGACGACCGAGGGAAACGGGTAACAAAGAGAAACGGCAGCAACGTCCGCAGGATGGCGTTGCGGCGCCAGGGTGGTGCAAAGCAGGACGCATGGCACGGCCTTCGCTCAGTAGCGAGGTCTGCCCGGCGCCAGAAGCGACACGCGCGTCCACGCGCCTGTCGTGCTTTGCAGGCGCGCCAGAGCAGACGACAGGGGAGTGCAGTGATGATGGGGAAGATCTTGACCGTGTTCGGTACGCGCCCGGAGGCCATCAAGATGGCGCCGCTGGTGCAGGCATTGCAGGCCGAGGCAGGCTTTACGTCGGCGGTATGCGTGAGCGCGCAGCACCGGCAGATGCTGGATCAGGTGCTGGAGCTCTTCGGCATCGTGCCGGAGTTTGACCTTAACTTGATGCGGCCTGGGCAGACACTGTCCGATATCACGTCCAACGTGCTGGGCGGCATCGACGGCGTGCTCGATGCCTACAAGCCCGATGCCGTGCTCGTCCACGGCGATACGACGACCACGCTGGCTGCAAGCCTGGCCGCGTTCTACCGGCGCATCCCGGTCGGGCATGTGGAAGCGGGTTTGCGTACCGGCAACATCTGGTCGCCGTGGCCGGAAGAACTCAACCGGCGCGTCACCGATTCCGTCACCACCTGGCACTTCGCGCCCACAGCAGAATCGCGCCAGAACCTGCTGGACGAGGGCATCGACCCGGAGCAGGTCACGCTGACCGGCAACACCGTCATCGATGCGTTGCTGGCCGTGAAGCAACGGCTGGACGACGATGCCGCGCTGTCGGCACAGATGGCGGCGCGCTATCCATTCTTGCAAGCCGGCCGCCGCATGATCCTGGTGACAGGTCATCGGCGCGAAAATTTTGGGGCGCCGTTCGAGAACTTCTGCGTGGCGCTGCGCGTGCTGGCGGCGCGGCATCCGGATGTGCAGGTTGTGTATCCGGTGCACCTTAACCCGAACGTGCAGCAGCCGGTCAACGCCATCCTTTCCGGTCACGACAACGTCCACCTGATTGCGCCGCAGGACTACCTGCCGTTCGTCTACCTGATGGACCGCGCCTACCTGATCGTCACAGATTCCGGCGGCATTCAGGAAGAGGCACCTGCGCTGGGAAAACCGGTGCTGGTGACGCGCGACACCACCGAACGTCCCGAGGCCGTGGCCTCCGGCACCGCCCGGCTGGTGGGCACCGACACACAACGCATCGTCGACGAAGCAGAAAAACTGTTGTGCAACGCCGACGAATACGAACGCATGGCCCAGGCACATAACCCGTATGGCGACGGCCAGGCCTGCCGACGCATTGTCGATGCGCTGAAGAAGGCCTTCGTCACGCAGCCGCAGCAGGCAGCGCGGGGGCCGCAACTCATGCGCAAACCGGCCACCGAGGCCGAGATCATCGATCTGGAAGCGGCGCGTGCCACCGCGCAAGGGTCGTCAACACAGCACCGCCTGAACGGTTAGGAGGCTTTGATGAAAGCGAAGCAAATCGGGGGCGGCGTGTTGGTTGCCTCCGCACTTGTCGCCGGTTGGCTGATCGTTGCGCCGCCGGGCGCCCGGGATGGCGGCGTACCCGCCATCGTGACAGGCGCGACAGACCAGCGCAGCCCCGGCGCCGACACAGACAAGAAAGCCCCACCGCCCGCGTCTTCCAAGGCGACGGCTACGGCTGCGCAGCCGATGCAGCCCACCGTGGTGGCATCAGCAACACCCAGGCCCGTGACAGGAGGCGCGCGCGCCTACGGCTACGGCGTCATGGATGAAAACGGACGGGTCATCCCACCGCCGCGTCCGGCAGTCATGACCGAAGTCCGACCCGGCATGCCGGAAAACGAGACGACAGGCACAGACCGTGGCCACGATCGTGGTCCCAACTTCAACCTCGGGCTCTACCGCCAAGCGGACGGCTCGTTCTATCGCCCATGATTGCCATGAGTCGGAGAGTCATCATGAAGACATTGCTACGAAAGTTTCTGTGCGCGCTCGTCTTTGCGGGCGGCATGCTCGGGGTCTCGCTGACAGCGCAGGTCCAGGCCGCCACCTGCACGATCGGACTCGGGCCCATCTGCGTGACCATTGGTGGATCCGCGTCGGCGCAAACCGCGCCAGCCCCTATGCTCGTGTTGTACGACGCCCCGCCAAACGATCCGTACACCAACCTGGGCAAGTCGTACGCGATCATGCTGTACAACCTGCTCGCGCATTTCAATACCACCATCACCATGCTGCCGGTGCAGAACTACACGGCGGGCATGACCGAGCAGTACACCGCCATCTTCTACATGGGGAGTTACTACAACAATCCCATACCGGCGGCGTTTCTGTCGGATGTGACGACCACGCAGAAGACCGTGGTTTGGTTCAAGTACAACCTGTGGGAGCTTGCCTGGAATTCGGCGTATCCGTTCACCTCGCGCTACGGCATTTCGTTCTCCGGCCTGGCGGGCATGAACGCGGCGCCGTCTGCCAGCGCCCCGAACCCTGGTTTCTTTGACACGATCACCTACAAGAACCAGACGATGACGAAGTACTACGCCTTCAACGCCTCGACGGGCGCGATCTCCGCAGACCCCGACATCGGGGTGACGGCGGTGGCCGATGCCACCAAGGCGACGAGCCTGGTGACGATCACCAACGCGGTGACCAAGGCGACGGCTCCGTATGTGATCCGCTCAGGCAATTTCTGGTACTTCGCCGACATGCCGTTCTCGTATATCGGACCGCGAGATCGCTATCTGGTGATGTGCGACATGCTGCATGACATCCTGGGCACCAACGCACCCACGCAGCATCGTGCGCTGGTGCGTCTGGAAGACATCAACGCCACCAACACGGTGACGTCCATCAACACCCTCACGGACTACCTGTACAGCAAGAACATTCCGTTCTCGCTTGCCACCATCCCGCTGTACAAAGACCCCAACGGCGTCTACAACGGCGGCGTTGCGCAGTCGATCCACATGGTCAATGCAACGGGGCTCAAGTCGGCGCTGAACTATGCGTTGTCGCGTGGGGGCAAGATCCTGATGCACGGCTACACGCACCAGTACAGCAACATCCCGAACCTCATCAACGCGGTCAGCGCGAACGACTTCGAGTTCTGGCTCGCTACGCAGAACCGGCCCGTGAACGAAGATTCAACGCAATGGGCAGCAGGGCGGTTGTCGTCGGGGTTGCTGGAGTTCCAGCTCAACGGCTACGCGCCGTTCGCCTGGGAGGCACCGCACTATCAGTCGTCTCCGCTTGCCATCAAGGCGGTACCGCAGTATTTCAAAAACACCTATCAGCGCGTGGTGTACTACACCTCCGACAACCCGCAGACGCTGAATGCCTCGACGCCGGGTCATGATTTCTCGGTTGGCCAGTTCTTCCCGTACATCATTCAGAAGGACTACTACAACCAGCGCATCATTCCGGAAAACCTGGGCAACGTGGAATACAACATCTGCAATATCGATCCGTCGTCGTGCCTCTCGTACACCGCGCAGGACATCCTGACCAATGCGACGTATGCGCAGGTGGTGCGAGACGGCTTTGCCTCGTTCTTCTTCCACCCGTTCTGGCTTGAACCGGAGGTCGGCACGCCGGGCTACGCGGATTTCCAAACCATCATCAACGGCATCACCGCGCTCGGCTTTACCTGGGTCGATGCCAGCACGGCGCAGTAGGCCATGCTGCGGATGCGCTCGATACTGGCCACAGCCATGCTGGTCTTGAGCGCATCCACCGAAGCTGCAGGGCCGTTGGGCGCAATGCCTTCCGGCCCTGCGCCGTTGTATGGCGTGACCATCGATGCCGTCGACAACGTGCCTGCGGTGGTCGACGCACTGTCGCACCTGTCGCGCACGCCTACGGTGCGCGTGGTCTTTGATGAAGGCATGGATGCGCCGCATTACGTGGGGCCAGTGGCCGCCATCCGCGATGTGGCTTACGTGATGGGCGAGCTGGCCGATTCATCCACGCTCAAGCAATACACCGCGCCGCAACTGCGCGAGCGCGCCGCTGCTTACCTGCACTCGCTCGGCAGCAACGTCGACGTTTGGGAAATCGGCAACGAAATCAATGGCGAGTGGACCGGCGGCACACGCGACGTCGTCGACAAGACGATGGCCGCCTACGAGGTCATCAAGGCCGGTGGCGGCCGTACGGCACTCACGTTGTACTACAACGAGGGCTGCGCCGAGCAGCCATCCCGCGCGATGTTCGATTGGACGCAGCGCAACCTCCCGCCCCGCCTGCGCGATGGGCTCGACTACGTATTCATCAGCTTCTATGAAGACGACTGCAAGATCGCGGCGCCCGATTGGGACGCCGTGTTCACCCGCCTGGGTGAATTGTTTCCGTACGCAGCTCTGGGCTTTGGGGAGGTCGGCACACGGCATGCCGCACGGAAGGCAACGCTCGTGGCGCGCTACTACGGCCTTGCGGTCATGCATCCGCGCTTTGTCGGCGGTTACTTCTGGTGGTACTTCCGGCAGGACATGGTGCCGCGTTCGAGGCCGCTGTGGCGCAGCCTCGATGCGGCGTTTCTCGGTATGCCCGCAGCGGTCAACCGCTAGCCCGTGCACCCACCCGCTGGGCGTTGGCCGTTGATTTGCGGTCTGCGAGATCATCAGGTTCAACGGGCTCGCCGTCACGACGCACCAGTTGAATCGTGCGGGTGGGCAGCGCAAACGAGGTGCCGAGGTTTTCCAGCCCCTCCAGGATTGTCAGGTTGATGCGTTGCTGGATATCCATGTACAGATTGAAGTCCGGATCGGTCACGAAGTAGACGACCTCAAAGTTCAGCGCGTTCTCGCCAAACTCCTTGAAGTGCGCACGATCGAAGCGCGTGTTGCCGGCGGCTTCCACCGCACGGCGCACGATCTCCGGAATCTTCTTCAGTTGCGCGGCGCGCGCATCGTAGGTCACCCCAAAGGTGAAGACGATGCGTCGTTCCGACATCCGTTTGTAATTGTGAATCGTGCTTTTGAGCAGCGCCGTGTTGGATGCGACGATCTCTTCGCCCGACAGGCTGCGGATACGCGTGGTCTTGAGGCCCACGTGCTGCACCGTGCCGGCGATCGATTCGAAGACGATGAAGTCTCCGATCTCGAACGGCTTGTCCAGCCCGATGGCAAGGGAGGCAAACAGGTCGCTCAGGATGCTCTGCACCGCCAGCGCCACCGCCACGCCGCCCACACCCAGGCTGGCGACGAAGGCCGTGATGTTCACGCCCACGTTGGCCAGGATGGCCAGCAGCAGCATCGACCACAGCGCAAACCGCAGCACCCACGCGGTCATCGACGTGATCACCGGGTTACGCGTGGCGTGAGTCTGGGTCGACAGCCGATCGCGCGCCCACAGCTTCACGCCGCGGTTGAGCCACAGGGCAATCTGGAAGCCGATGATGACGAACCAGATGTGGTCGAGCTTGTTGGCAATGCGCGTGGGCAGATCGATGAAGTACGAACCAGCAAGCAACGCGGCCAGCGCGATGAACAGCGGGTGCGTATCCCGCAGCACCGCGGTGACGAGAATGTCGAAGCGATAGCCGGTCCGGCGCGCACGCGCGTCAAACCGGTTGCAGATCAGGTGCAATACGCTGGACAGCACCGCATATGCGGCGATCGCAGTCAGTGCGGCGGCGGCCCAGTCGCGGGCCGGCACGCGCAGGAAGGTGTGGGCGTTGAGCCACTCCATTGGCATCTCCGTGCAGAAAACACGGATGCTGCGCCGCACAAAGCGTGCCTGCGTTACGGCCGCAGCGTTGCCTCCGACTCAGTGTCGGTCGGTACGCACACGCGGTTGCGGCCCTGACGCTTGGCCTCCATCAGTCCGAGATCGGCATTGGCCAGCAGGCGTGCCAGGTCTTGCCCGGGTCGCAGCGGTGCGGCGCCCACGCTCACTGTCAGCGGCCCCGCGGGCGTTTGCGTGCCCGCCACCGCCGTCTTGAGCCGTTCGACCACGGCGAGCGCACCCGTCAGGCCGCAACCGGGCAGCAGCACGGCAAATTCGTCGCCGCCCAGACGGCCAAACAGATCGGCCGGGCGCAGCACGCCCGCCAGCGCATCGGACAGCGCGACGAGTGCCTCATCGCCGGCGGCGTGTCCCCACGTATCGTTGATCGACTTGAAGTGATCGACGTCTAGGTACAGGGCGCACAGCGGCTCGGCGTGATGCTGTGCGCGCTCGACCGCAAAGCTGCCCAGCTCAAAGAAGCGCTGGCGCGCCAGCATGCCGGTCAGGTGGTCGGTGTTGGCGCGATCGGCCAGGCTGCGTTCGGCCGCAAAGTGCCGGGCCATGGCGCGCAGCAGGTAGTGGTGAATGACGGCGGCCGCGGCAATGCAGATGGGCAGATAGAGCACCAGCCCCAGCCAGCCGTGGTGGATTGCTGCGGCGGGTTCCGGCGCGATGAGCAGCGCAACGACGGGCCCGGCCGTGCAGAGCGCCATGGCAATGCAGAAATCGCGCCGTGTGAGCCACGCGGGGCTGGTGGCAAGCGGCATCAGGTAGAACGCCGGCAGCACCCATTGCAGACCTGCCTGATGGCCGAACGCGATGATCGCCACTTCCTCCGCCAGCAGGTGAGTGAGCGCCAGCAGGCCCCACATGCCGGTATGCCGATAGCGCTGGGCTGTCACCACGATCGCCACCAGAACCAGGAGCAGCGCGAGTAGCGGTTCGGGCCGATGCAGCAGCCCGACCGACCAGCCCAGCATGACCGCGAAGGCGTAACCGAGCACGCCGCATTTGCTCAGCGCGAGGATCATCGGCACGAAATGGCGCGCCTGATAGTCGAGCGAGGGCGTGCGGGCGTCGGGCAGGTCGGAGGCGGTAGGCAGGTTCGCGCTCAAGGCAGGACAAGGGAGGCCTGCTGACGCGACGGGATGATGCGGGCGCGGGCGTGGCCGGATTGCGCAACAAACCGCGCATTCTAATGGCGGCAGGCGGCGCCGTGCGCGGATTTTTAGTGGGGGAAATCCCGCAATGGGCGTATCAGCCCGCCAGTACCTGCCATACCAGCCACACATTGGCGACGCCGATGACTACGAACAGGCCCCATGCCAGCCACGACGTGAATCGGCTGTTAGCAAAGACGCCCATCAGGGTGCGATCGCCCGTCATGCGGATCAGCGGAAACATCGCAAATGGCAACTGCAGGCCCAGCACCACCTGGCTGATGACCAGCAGCTTGCCGATGGCGTGGTCGCCCAGCATTGCTACGCCGATGAACGCGGGAATCAACGCCAGGGCCCGCGTGATCAACCGCCGCTGCCAGCAGGGGATGCGCAAATCGAGGAAGCCCTCCATGAGGATCTGCCCCGCGATGGTGCCGGTAAAGGTCGAGCTTTGCCCCGCCGCCAGCAACGCGATACCGAACAGCAACCCCGCCAGCGCGGTTCCGACGATGGGCTCCAGCAGGTGATAGGCATCCTGGATGTCGGCCACGTTCTGATGGCCGTGCGCGTTGAACGCCGCTGCCGCCAGGATCAGGATCGCGCCGTTCACCAGCAGCGCCAGCCCCAGCGACACGATGGTGTCAAGCCGCGACAAACCGATGGCCTCGCGCTTGGCGGCTTCGGTATTGGCCGTCATGCGGGTCTGCACGATGGACGAATGCAGGTACAGGTTGTGCGGCATCACCGTCGCGCCCAGGATGCCGATGGCCAGATACAGCGGCTCGCGCTGGCTTACGGCCTGCCACGACGGCATCAGCCCTGCAGCCACCGAAGGCCAGTGCGGCTTGATGAGCACGAGTTCAACGAAATAGCACAGCCCGATCGTGAGAATGAGCCCCAGCACGATGGCTTCCAACTGGCGGAAGTTTTTGCCCTTCAGGCCCAGCACGATCAGCGTGTCCAGCGCGGTGAGCGCCACGCCCCAAAGGATCGGCACGCCCAGCAGCAAGTGGAAGGCCAGCGCGCAGCCGAGCACCTCCGCCAGGTCGCACGCGATGATGGACAGCTCTGCCAACAGCCACTGCACGCGCAACGCGCCGGGTTGATAGCGATTGCGCGACGCACGCGCCAGATCCATGCCCGTGACGATGCCAAGCCGCGCCGACAGGCACTGCAGCACCATCGCCGCCAGACTGGAGAGCACCACAACGAACAGGAGCGCATAGCCGTAACGCGAACCGGCTTCAATGTCGGTTGCCCAGTTGCCCGGGTCCATGTAACCGACCGACACCAGCAGCCCCGGACCCGCAAAGCGCAGCTGCTTTTTCCACAGGGGCAGGCCGGGCGGGACGGCAACGGTGCCGCGCACCTCGGACGGGCAGAACGGTGCGGTGGCGGTCGTGGGCAGACGGAACATGCGCGGTTGCTGAAGAAAAATACAATCGGAATTTCGGAATGATAGCTAAACACCACGCTGCGCGCTCGCGACTGCGCCCAGTCTGGGTTCACGAGGCGACTTATTCGTCACATGTCTCCACACATTTAAGGTAAAGCTCAGTCCGTTGCGGTAGATTTCGACCTTCGCCGGCGCCTGTTTCCCAGGTGCCGGTTGTCCGTTTACCGTCATTACCGCCGCCGAGATTCCCGCGCATGAACGCCATCCTCCTCATCGAAGACGATTTGCCGTTGGGCACGGCGCTGGCCCGCGCGCTGCGTCAGGCCGGCTACAACGCGACCTGGGTGCGCCGCCTTGTCGACGCGCAGAAATGGATCACCACCAACACGTTCGAAGCCATCGTGCTGGATCTCGGGTTGCCCGATGGTGAAGGCCATACGTTCCTGGAAGAACTGCGTGCCGCGCACAGCGACGTGCCCGTCATCATCGCCAGCGCGCGCGACGCGCTGTCGGAACGGCTCAAGGGCCTGGATTCCGGCGCGGACGATTTTCTCGTCAAGCCGTTCCCGGTGGACGAACTCATCGCCCGTCTGCGCGCTGTGCTGCGCCGCCATGCGGGACAGAGCACCAATCAGTGGAACGTCGGTAACCTGGTGGTGGAACCCTCGCAGAAGCGCGTGACGCAAGAGGGGCAGGTCATTGAACTCACGCCGCGCGAATACCAGCTGCTGCTTGAACTTGTGCGCCGCGCCCACCGCTGGGTGCCGCGCGAAACGCTCATGGATGCGCTGTACCGTGAGGGCGACAGCGTGAGCGCCAACGCGCTGGAGGTCGTCATCCACCACCTGCGCAGAAAGCTCGGCAACGAAACCATCCAGACCATTCGCGGTGTCGGTTACATGATCGGTGGCAACCGCGGGGCGGGCCAATGAAGCTGGCGGTTCCAGCCATCCTGCGGGTTCGCTCGCTGTCGTTCCGCCTGTATGTGCTGATCCTGCTCGCGCTGGTGTTGATGCTGCTGGTGCAGCTCGTCATCGCGCATCTGGAAATCTCGCGCACCAACAGCCGCCAGGTGGTGAGCGATCTGCGCATGTCGGCGCAGGCCTATGCGGACCTCACCACGCTCAACATGGATGACGTGCCGCGCCGCGAAGAATTCCTGCGCCGCCTTACCGACATCAAGCTGGGCCTCTCGCTGCCCAACATCCTGCCTGGCGAATTCCGCTACGTGCTGTGCGATCGCGCCGGCAACGTCATCACCGCCTTTCCCGGCGCGCCCACCATGCCGTGCGGAAAGGCGCACGACACCGTGGTCGAGATCATGCTCGAGGGCAAGCCGTGGCGCAGCTACACGGTCGACAGCGTTGACGGCAAGATCTCGGCCACCGTCGCGCAGCCCCTGGCCGCCTACGAACGCGCCATTCGCGATCTTTTCCAGGAAGTGGCGGTGGCGCTGGCCATCCTGGCGAGCGCCCTGATGGTGATGGTTGGTTGGGCGGCGCATCAGGGCCTCAAGCCGCTGCGTACGCTCACGCGCCAGGTGGAAGCGCGCGACTCCGCCGATCTTGACCCCGTGCAGAGCGTCGAACACGCCGAGTTGAAACCGCTGGTCGAAGCCCTGAACGGCCTGTTCGCGCGCGTGCGTCGCGGTATCGAGGCGGACCGCCGTTTCTTCGCCGATGCCGCGCACGAACTGCGCACGCCGCTGGCCGCCATTCAGGCGCAGGCATATGTCGTGTCGCATTCCGACAGCGAAGACGACCGTTCCACCGCCCTGCGCGAGTTCGATCGCGGGATTTCACGCGCGACGCAGTCGCTCGCCAAGCTGCTCGCCATTGCCCGGCTGGATGCGCGCCGGGTGGAGGCGCAGCTCGCGCAGGGTGCGCTCTCCGACCTGGCCGGCTGTGCGCGCAGCGGCGTGATTCAGCAAGCCTCGCGCGCCGAGCGTCGCAACATCACGCTGTCGTATGACGGCGCCAACCAGGCGTGGGTATCGGTGTCGCATGAAGACGCCGCGACGCTGGTCGAAAACGTGCTCGACAACGCCGTGCGCGAAACACCCAATGGCGGCGAGGTGCGCGTGGCCGTCAACCGCATCGAGCAGGCGGGCGTGCCCATGGTCGAACTGCGCATTGAAGATTCCGGCCCCGGTATCCCGCCCGACGAGCGCGATCGCGTATTCGAGCGGTTCTACCGCCCGCGCACCAGTCAGTCGCAAGGCAGCGGCCTGGGCCTGGCGATCGTGCGCCGCATCGTTGAATTGGGGAATGGCTCGGTGGCCATCGAAGACGGCCTGGCCCATGCCGAAGGCAGAGGGTGCGCGATCGTGATCCGCCTGCCGGCGCTCGAATCCGCGCCCGAGCCGATCGAGCCCGATGATGCGCCGCCGGGCATGGCCGACACGCGCGGTCATTGATTGGCGCGCACCCCCGTGCCCCCATCCGCCGCTGATCAGTAACCGACCGTGAAACGCTGGCGCGGGTGTGCCGGCTTTTCCGTTTCGTCGAGGAAGGCGATGGCGTAGTCTTCCATCGAAATCCAGGGCTTGCCGTTCGCATCCACCAGCAGTGAATCCTTGCCGACGCGGAAGCGCCCCGTGCGCTCGCCCGGTTCGAAGATGGCCGACGGCGACACGAACGTCCAGTTCAACTCGGTTTCCTTGCGCAGCGCGTTGAGGAAATCGCGGCCGGCCGATGCTTCTTCAAAGTACTCCTTGGGGAACTGCGGCGTGTCGATCAACGCCACGCCCGGAGCCACTTCCAGGCTGCCGGCACCACCCACCACCAGCAGGCGTGGCACGGCCGCTTTCTTCACCGCACCAACGATCTGGTCGGCGCTTGCCTGCAGAAAGCGCACGGTGCTGTAGACCACATCGTTGCCGGCAAGCGCTGCCACGAGCCCCGCCTCGTCGGCAACGTCGACATCCTTGGTGGTGAGCCCGGCACGTGTGGGCAGCTTCGATGCGGTGCGCGCAATGGCCGTCACCTGATGGCCGCGGCGCAGCGCTTCGTCGATCAGGCGGGTGCCCACGCGCCCCGTGGCGCCAATAATTGCGATCTTCATGGTCAATTCCTTGTGGTTGGTCTGGGTGGTTGAAACGTTATATGTAATTAACGCAGTTACATATAGGGGTAAAAAAAGAGGCCGACATGCGGTCCGGCTAGGCCCGACGGCGGCGTTGCGCGTGCCCCACCTCGCTGAGGATGCTGGCGATGGTTTGCGCAGCCAGCTCGGCTTCCAGCGCGGCCTGCGCGCGTTCCGTCACGCGTTCGAGCACGCCGGTGATCTCACGACCGACCTCGCACGCCGGGTTGGGCGCGTTGGGCGGCAGCGCAATCAGCACCGGAGCTTCCACCACACGAAAGACGTCGAGCAACGTGATTCGGTCTGCCGGTCGCGCCAGCGTGGCACCGCCTGTCGCGCCCATCTGCGAGGTCACAAAACCGGCATCCGCCAATTGCGCCACCAGACGCCGGATCAGCGCCGGGTTGGTCCCCACGCTGCCAGCAATGAGCGAAGACGGCACCGGCCCCTCCGCACTGGCAAGCAGGGTCAGGATGTGCACGGCGACGGCGAAGCGGCTGCTGGTAGACATGGAGTCACGTACAAAAGTGTAACCATGTTAGATACACTTTGGCTCGCGGTCAACCCCGTCGGCAGACGTGCATTTCAGAAGGCTGCGCCCAACGCCGCCGCTCGCGCTTTGGCATCGGCCTTGGTCGCCGCGAGCAGATCGGGCGCGGTGAGCGTGGGCGCGGCGCTGATCTCCGTCACATCTTCAATGCCGAGAAAACGCAGCCAGCGGCGCAGATAGGGCTTCTGGAAATCGTCCGGCAATTCGCTGGCACCCTCGGTGTGTGCGGCGTACGCCCCGGCGCTGGCGTAGATAAGCGCTGCCTTCTTGCCCGAGAGCAGCGCCTGATAGCCCGTGGCGGGCGACCAGTTCCAGTTCTGCCCCGGCAACGTCACCACATCAATGAAGTGCTTGAGCCGATACGGCACCCCGAAATTCCACATCGGTACGGAAAAGAGGTAATGGTCGGCCGCGTTGAACCGCTGCGCCAGCGCCACGGCGCGCTGCCATTGCGCACGCTGCTGCGGCGTGGCTGTCTGGGTGCGCAAGACGGCAAACTTGGCGCCGATCATGTCGGCATCGAACGCGGGCAGGTCGATGTCCCGGCTCCACAAGTCGATCGTGTCCATCTCGTGGCCGGGGTGCGCGGTGCGGTACGCGTCGAGAAACTGCTTGGCCACGTCGATGGAGTGGGACAGCGTTTTCATGGGTGAAGCTTCGATATAAAGCAGGCGGGTCATGCTGGGCTCCTGAGGCGGTGTTACGCAGCGTTGAAGAAGTTGAGGCCGACGGTGCCGGCAATCACCAACCCGATGCAGGCCAGGCGCGCGGGCTGCATGCTCTCGCCAAAGAGCACGATGCCCAGCACCGTCACGCCCACTGAACCGATACCCGTCCAGATGGCGTAGGCCGTGCCGGCAGGCAGGCCGCGCATGGCATGCGTGAGCAGGAAGACGCTCGCAAGCGCCGTTACGATGCCGAGCACGCTGGGGATCGGGCGCGTCCACCCCTGCGCAAACTTGAGGGAGACCGCCATGGCGATCTCCACAGCCCCGGCTGCCAGCAGCCAGAGCCAAGCGGTTTGAAGCATGGAACCTCCGAGGTGTCCGCTGACGGGCCGGCAAGCGGATGCGTTGCGATGCACGCAGAGTAAGGACGGTGCGGTGTGGCAACAAGTACGCACCTGGAGGTAACCACCATGGGCCGCGTGGGTATGTGCGTCCGATTTTGGTCGTGGTGGCCCGCATCATCCATACTGCGTGCAACTTGCCAACTCGGTGCCCGAACTGCGCCCGGCCTGGCTTGACGAGCGGGACCGCACGGTGACCCATTCCGCGGCGGTCTCCATCTAACAGAGAAAAAAAGGAACGACATGATTCCCGCATTCCGCATCGCGATCATTCCAGGAGACGGCATCGGCAAGGAGGTGATGCCAGAAGGCCTGCGCGTCATCCAGGCGGCGGCCGAGCGCTTTGGCTTCGAGCTTGAGTGCCACACCATCGATTGGGCCAGCTGCGACTACTACCAGCAGCACGGCCAGATGATGCCCGACGACTGGAAGGCGCAGCTCAATGGCATGGACGCGATTTTCTTTGGCGCGGTCGGCTGGCCCGCCACGGTGCCCGATCACGTTTCGCTGTGGGGTTCGCTGCTCAAGTTCCGCCGGGAGTTCGATCAATACATCAACCTGCGCCCCGTGCGATTGTTTGAGGGCGTGCCGTGCCCGCTCGCCAATCGCAAGCCCGGCGACATTGATTACTACGTCGTGCGCGAGAACACCGAAGGCGAATACACGTCGCTCGGCGGCATCATGTTCGAAGGCACCGACCGTGAGATCGTCATCCAGGAATCGGTCTACTCGCGCAAGGGTGCAGAGCGGCTGCTCAAGTTCGCGTTCGACCTTGCACAAAGCCGCCCGCGCAAGCACGTGACGCTCGCCACCAAGAGCAACGGCATCGCCATCAGCATGCCGTGGTGGGACAAGCGCGCTGAGGAAGTCGCGCAAAGCTACCCCGATGTCACGCTCGACAAGCAGCACATCGACATCCTAACCGCGCGCTTCGTGCTGCAGCCGGATCGCTTCGATGTGGTGGCCGCCACCAACCTGTTTGGCGACATCCTGTCCGATCTTGGCCCCGCCACCACCGGCACGATCGGCCTGGCCCCTTCCGCCAACCTGAACCCCGATCGCACGTTCCCGTCGTTGTTTGAACCGGTGCATGGCTCCGCGCCTGACATCTACGGCAAGAACATCGCCAACCCGATCGCGATGATCTGGTCGGGCGCGCTGATGCTGGACTTCCTCACGCAAGGGCAGGGCGCGGGGCGTGCGGCGCACGACGCCATCGTCGCGGCCATCGAAGCCGTGCTCAAAGACGGCCCGCGCACGCCTGACCTGGGCGGCGCCGCCAATACCACGCAGGTAGGCGAGGCGATTGCCGAGCATGTTGCTGCTCACTGATCTTCATCGACTGGATCGTTCACGCGGACAAGGTATGCGCTCTTGCGTGGACGATTACCTCCGCACCAAGAATGTCTGCCAGGGCCAGCTCGACTGACAGGCTGCATTGCAGGGCTGGACGATTGGCGGTACGGTCACGCGTATCCCAATCGTGTTCCGGAGGCCCCCATGGCCGACAACATGGCCCCGTCCTCTTCGTCCACGCCGGAAAGTGTGGCTGAAGGCACCGTGGACGCCTGCCCGTCCACGCGCGCGCTCGAACTGGTTGCCGGCAAGTGGGCGCTGCGCATCTTCCCCGCGCTTGAAAACGGCCCCGTGCGCAACAACGAACTCCTGCGCCGCGTGGGCAACGGCATCTCGCAAAAAATGCTCACGCAGACGCTGCGCGAGCTGGAAGCCAACGGCCTCATCCTGCGCACCATCTACGACAGCGTCCCGCCGCACGTCGAATATCGTCTTAGCCCGCTCGGTGAATCGCTCAACCGCACGCTCGTCGGCCTGGACGATTGGGTGCGCGCGCATTGGCCTGAAATGGAACGGATTCGCAAAAGTCAGGTCGATTCCGATTGATATCCGCGCGATCTGCCCGACGTTGTGTGTAGATGCAGCATTTTTCCGATAGTATTCGGAGCCCATGTTTGTGACGAATCTTTCCTCCGCCTTGCCGACGTTGTCTCGCGCCACCGCGCGGGGCGTGCTGTCGCGTGCGCGCGGCGTACGGTGGATCGTCACGATTTGGTGTCTGTTGTTTACGGTGTCGGTGTTTTCGGCCACCCATTTTCCCGATGGCCAGGCTGCGGACGACGCGCTTGAAGCCATCGAAGCCGTGGTTGACGACGTGCCGGGTGAAGCGCTGCCCGCTGCTAAGCCCAGCAAGGGTTTTGAGCGTGCCATCAAGGTCGCGCTTGGCAAGACGGTCAAGCAGCCCGGCCAGTGCTTCAGCGTTGAACACTGGGTTGTGCACGCTCCCGATGCACCCGATGCGCCTACGACCAGCGCCGCCGCCCCCGACCACCCCAGCGACGCGCCGGAACTCTGGCTCCCGCCGCCTCCTATGGTGTTGACGCCCGGCTTGCGTGTCGCGCGTGTCCGTGTTTCGCTTCCTCCGTTCCAGGCTGGCCCCACGCCGGCCCCCATGCTGCGCCCGCCCGCACGCGCCTGATCTCCGGCATTCGCCGGGAACTATCCCCTTGAGTTGCTAGTGCTGCGCCAACCGGTCTGTTGACCGGCTGGGCGTTCGCGCTTGCCTGTTCTTCTTTTTCAGGATGATTTCGGATGTTGTCCAATCAGGATGCGGCCAACCCGCGCCCCGCAGCAGGCGCGCGCGCGTCGCGACGTGCTGTTCTTTCCGCTGTGCTGACCGCGATGGCTGTCCATGCCAATGCAGCGCCCCCGACACCGTCGCCACGTAGTGCCCAGACCGCCACCGCCCGTGCCGACGAGGCGCTCCCGCAGCCGCGCTACACCTTGCAGCAGTTGCTGGAACTGGCCCGCGCCAACCACCCGGCACTCGCCGCTTCACAGGCGCAGGTGCAGGCTGCGCAGGCGGGCATCGCCACCGCACGCGCCTGGCCCAACCCCGAGGTGGAAGCCATGGCCGGCCGCCAGCGTGCCCGCATGCCGGGTGCGGCGGAAGGCCGCACAAATAGCGTTTCGATCACGCAAAAGCTCGACTTGCCATGGCAGCGCGCCGCCCGTACGCAAGCCGCCGACGCCGCGTACGAAGCGTCGCAAGCGACCGCCCGGTCGCAGGCGCGGGACGTGGAAGCCGATCTCAAGCTGCGCTTTTACGACGTGGTGCGCCGCGAGGCCGAGCAGCGCAACGCGCGCGAAGACGTGACGCTGGTCGAGCAGATCCGCCGTGGCGTGGCCGTGCGTGTGGAAACCGGCGAAGCCCCGCGCTACGAACTCATCCGTGGCGACGCGGAGTTGCTCAACGCGCAGCGCAACGAGCAGGCCGCCGCACTGCGTGTGCAGCAGGCGCTGGCCGAACTGCGCCGCGCCGTGGGTGCCGATCTGCCGCAGACGTTCGATGTCGATGCCGGTGCGGAAACGCCTCCCGTCGCGCATCTGCCTCCGCTGGCCGATCTGGTTAGCACGGTCCTCGCCACGCATCCAGAGCTGGAGGCCGATCGCGCCGCCGTGCGTGAGGCCGAAGCGCGTCTTGCGCACGAGCGCAGCCAGCGTTGGCCGTCGCTGGCGCTGCGCGGGTCGGTCGACCGCCAGCCCGATCTGCAGGACAGCCGCGTGGGCTTGGTGATGTCGATTCCGCTGTTCGACCGCCGCGATGGTCCCGTCGGTGAAGCCGTGGCCGCCCGCGAACGCGCCCGCGCCCTGTTGCGCGACCGGGAGTTGCGCACGCGCCAGGCAGTGGAATTGGCCTATCGCCAATACGAGATTGCGGAGTCGCAAGTCAGCGCGCTCGAATCCGGCGTCATCAAGCAGGCCGAATCGGCGCTGCGCGTGGCCGAAGCCGCATACCGCCACGGCGAGCGCGGGATTCTCGACTACCTCGATGCCCAGCGCGTCTTCCGCCAGGCACGCAATGACCTGATTGCCGCACGCGCAGACCTGCGCACCGCCGCCGTTGAACTCGACCGCCTGCGCCCGGAGGCCCCATGAAACGCCAGAGCCATCGCGTTGCCTCCCGAACTCACGAATCCAACCAGACCATGACCGTACCTTCTTGTTTCTCTTCTTCGATCCGGCTGGTCGGCGTTGCCCTGGCGGCGATGCTGCTGCTGGGCGCCTGCGGCAAAGATGCCGCCAACGATGCCAAGGCCGCACAACAGGCCGTTGACCCGAACCTCGTGGTTGCACAGCCCACGCTGGTGCAGCGGCTGAAAGTGGCGCCGGTGGGCAAGCAGCCGATTGCCGAGCACCTGCGCGTGCCGGGACAGATAGCATTTGACGAACAGCGCGTGGCGCGCATCGGTGCCACCGTCACGGGGCGTGTGACGGAGCTGGTCGCCACGCCGGGGCAGAGCGTGAAGGCAGGCGACATCCTCGCGCAACTGCACAGCACGGAGCTTGGCGCCGCGCAGCTCGCCTATCAGAAGGCTGCAGCGCAGCGCGACCTGCAGGCGCGTGCGCTGGAACGCGCCAAGCTGCTGCTGGCTGCCGACGTGATCGGCTCGGCCGAACTCCAGAAGCGACAGAGCGAACTGGCGATGGCCGATGCCGAAGTGCGCGCGGCCGTTGACCAACTGCGCGTGATGGGCGTGTCGCCCGGCACGCTGGCGAAGATGCGCACGAGCGGCATGTCGTCGATCTCGCCCGTGGTGGCGAGCATCGGCGGCACGGTGGTGGAGCGCAAGGTAACGCGCGGCCAGGTCGTGCAGCCGGCCGAAGAGCTGTTCACCGTGGCCGATCTGTCGCGCGTGTGGGTGGTGGGTGAAGTGCCCGAAAACGCCGCTGCGGGCGTGCGCGCAGGCCAGGCCGTGGAGATCGACACCGGCGCGGGCGATCGCATTGTCGGCAAGCTGATCTGGGTGTCGGACATTGTCGACCCGCAAACGCGGACGGTCACGGTGCGCACCGAAGTGGACAACGCGGAGCGCACGCTCAAGCCGTCGATGCTGGCCACGCTGCTCATCCAGTCGCGCCCGGAAGAACGCGTGGTGGTGCCGACTTCCGCGGTGGTGCGTGAAGACAACCGCGACTACGTATTCGTGCGCACCAGCGAGACGAACTACCAGCTCACGCCGGTCAAGTTGGGCGATGAATCGAACGGGGTGCGCCCGGTCGTCTCCGGCGTGCAGGCCGGGCAGCCGATCGTCGTGGAAGGCGGCTTCCATCTGAACAACGAGCGCAAGCGCGCCGAGATGGAGGGCGCATGATCGACGCATTGATTCGCGGCGCGCTCAAGCAACGGCTCGTGGTGGCGGTGATTGCCGCCGTGCTGCTGTTTTTCGGGTTGGATGCCGCACGCAAGTTGTCGCTTGACGCGTTTCCGGACGTGACCAATGTGCAGGTGCAGATCGCTACGGAAGCGCCGGGGCGCTCGCCGGAAGAGGTCGAACGCTTTGTGACCGTGCCGGTGGAAATGGCGATGACCGGCCTGCCGGCGCTGACCGAGATGCGCTCGCTCAACAAGCCGGGCCTGTCGCTCATCACGCTCGTCTTTACCGACGAGACCGATGTGTACTTCGCGCGCCAGCTCGTGATGGAGCGGTTGATCGAGGTGCAGTCGCGCATGCCGACGGGCGTGACGCCGGTGCTCGGCCCCGTATCGACGGGCCTGGGCGAGGTGTATCAGTACACGCTCGACAAACCGGATGATGGCGACAAGGCGCTTTCAGTGGAGGAACTCACCCAGCGGCGCATTGCGCAGGACTGGGTGGTGCGGCCGCTGCTGCGCTCCATTCCGGGCGTGGCCGAGATCAACTCGCAGGGCGGCTACGAGAAGCAGTACCAGGTGCTCGTCAATCCGGAGCGCCTGCGCCATCACAACGTGACGGTCAAGCAGGTGTTCGAGGCGCTGGCCGCCAACAACGCCAACTCGGGCGGCGGGGTGCTCCCGCACTTTGCGGAGCAGTACCTGATCCGCGGCGTGGGTTTGGTGCGCGACACCAACGACATTGGCGCGATCGTGCTCAAGGAGGCCAACGGCACACCACTCACGATTCGCGATGTGGCCGATGTGAAGATCGGCACGGCGGTGCGCGCGGGTGCGGTGGTCAAGAACGGCGTGACGGAATCCGTCGGCGGCGTCGTGATGATGATGCGCGGCGGCAACGCGAAGGAAGTCGTCGCCCGCATCCAGGATCGCGTGAAGACCATCAACAACGATGGCATGCTGCCCGACGGCCTGAAGATCGTGCCGTACTACGAGCGTTCGGAGCTGGTGGATTCGGCCCTGCAGACCGTCATCAAGGTGCTGGCAGAAGGCGTGGTGCTGGTGGTGATCGTGCTGTTGCTGTTCCTGGGCGACATCCGTTCGTCGCTCATCGTGGTCGGCACGCTGATCCTTACGCCGCTGTTGACGTTCATGGCGATGAACAAGCTCGGCATCTCGGCCAATTTGATGTCACTCGGCGGGTTGGCCATCGCCATCGGCTTGATGGTCGATGGCTCGGTGGTCGTGGTGGAAAACGCCTTTGCGCACCTCGCCAAGCCGCGTGATCCGAACGAGAGCCGCGCGCGCATCATCCTCCATGCCGTGACGGAAGTGGCGACGCCCGTGATCTTTGGCGTGGGCATCATCATCCTGGTGTTCCTGCCGCTGATGACGCTGGAAGGCATGGAAGGCAAGATGTTCGCGCCGCTGGCCTTCACGATTGCCATTGCGCTGTTCTTCTCGCTGGTGCTGTCGCTGACGCTGACGCCGGTGTTGTCGTCGTATCTGCTCAAGCCCAAGGTGCACAAGCACGTGGAAGGTGAGCACAGCGAATACCCCCACGCCGAGCACGACGCGCATGACACGTGGCTGATCCGCAAGATGAAGAAGCCGTATCTGCGCTTGCTGGAGCTGAGCCTCAACAACGGCCGCAAGACCGTCATCGTGGCCGTGGCCGTGTTTCTGGCCACCGGCGCGCTGATGCCGTTCCTGGGCACGGCGTTCATTCCGGAGATGAAGGAGGGCTCGGTGGTGCCAGGCATCAACCGCGCGCCGAACATCTCGCTGGAAGAGTCGATCCGCATGGAGATGGAAGCCATGCGCCTGGTGATGCAGGTGCCGGGCGTGAAGTCGGCCGTCTCCGGCGTGGGCCGAGGCGAGTCTCCGGCCGACCCGCAGGGCCAGAACGAATCGACGCCGATCGTCTCACTCAAGCCGCGCGATGAATGGCCCAAGGGCTGGAACCAGGACGACATTGCCGAAGCGATGCGCAAGGCGCTGCAGGTGCTACCCGGCGTGCAGATCGTCATGGCGCAGCCGATCTCTGACCGCGTTGACGAGATGGTGACCGGCGTGCGTTCCGATGTGGCCATCAAGGTGTTCGGCGATGACCTGAACACACTGCGCGAGAAGGCCGAGGCGATTGCCAAGGTGGCGCAGGGCATCCAGGGCGCGCAGGACATGCGCGTGGAGCGGATCACCGGTCAGCAGTATCTGCAGATCGCGATCGACCGCCAGGCCATTGCACGCCACGGCCTGAATGCGGCCGACGTGCACAACGTGATCGAGACCGCCATCGGCGGCAAGGAAGCCACGGAAATCTTCGAAGGCGAGCGCCGCTTCAGCGCGGTGGTGCGCTTGCCGGACGCATATCGCGGCAGCGTAGAGGCCATCCGTAACCTGATCGTGGCCGCCCCCAATGGCGCACAGGTGCCGATGGAAAGCATCGCCCGCATCGATGTGACCGACGGCCCTGCGCAGATCAGCCGCGAGCTGGGCAAGCGCCGCGTGGTGGTGGGCGTGAATGTGCGCGACCGCGACTTGGGCGGCTTCGTGGCCGAGCTGCAGGCGGCCGTCGCGCAGAAGGTCAAGCTGCCCGAGGGCTACTACCTGGAGTGGGGCGGCCAGTTCCAGAACATGGAACGCGCCATGGGCCACCTGAAGGTGATCGTGCCGATCACGGTGGCGGCCATCTTCTTCCTGCTCTTCCTGCTGTTCAACTCCGTGCGCTATGCCACGCTGATCATTCTGGTGCTGCCGTTCGCCTCGGTGGGCGGAGTGATCGGCCTGTTCGTCACGGGTGAATACTTGTCCGTGCCGGCATCGGTGGGTTTCGTGGCGCTATGGGGTATCGCGGTGCTCAACGGCGTGGTGCTGGTCAGCACGATCCGCAGTCTGCGCGAGCAGGGCATGCCGGTGGAGGAATCCGTGCGGCTGGGCTCGCGCATGCGTTTCCGCCCCGTGATGATGACGGCCACGGTAGCCATGCTGGGCCTGATTCCGTTCCTGTTCGCCACAGGGCCGGGCTCGGAAGTGCAACGGCCGCTGGCCATCGTGGTGATTGGCGGTCTGCTGACCTGCACGCTGCTGACGCTGGTGATGCTTCCCACGCTGTACAAATGGTTTGATGAGGAGTCGAAGGCATGAAGGAAATCCGCATCGTAGTGCGCCCGCAACTGCTGGAGCGCTTGCATGAAGCGCTGCGCGTTTGCCCCGGTTTCCCGGGCATGACGGTGGCCGAGGTGAATGCCTATCCGCCAACGGCTTCACAGGCCGGCGCGAATTCCATCAAGGAAGACCTGACGGAGTTCGTGCCGCGCGTGCGCATCGAGATCGTCGCTTCCGATGCGCTGGCCAGCGTGCTGTTCGAAAGCGCCGTCAAGGTGCTGGAGCACGGCCAGACCGGCGAAAGCGCTCTCTGGATGACCGACGTGATCCAGGCCACCTTCCTGCATCGCACCGGTTGAGAATCGTCTGACGCGCGCATGAAAAACGGCGGACCGTGTCCGCCGGAAATCAGGAGCCACCCTTGCAGCGGGCCGCATCGTAAGACGCGGCCCGCTTGCTTTGGTGCTTACCGCTTGATGTCGGTCAGATGCTTCATGAGACCTTCGTAGCGGAACGTGTGGATCGGGCGATCCATCGACTGCATTTCCTGCAACTGCACCGCTTGCGGTTGCAGCGAGCCGGTTGGCTTCACAGACTGGGCGGCCAGTGTTGCCACCGCAGGCTGGAAGTTCTTGATACCGACGATCTGGTCGTACTGCGCCTTGGTGATGAGCTGCGCGTTATACAACTGCGTGGCATCGCCTGCGATGTTGGTCTTGGCCGCATCGCTGCTGATGGCCCCGGCCTGCGCCAGCAGGTTGCTCCACAGCGTCGGGCTGTAGTTGGTCACGTAGTAGTCCAGGCCCGAGGGGTTGGCCAGCACGGCCGAGCACGTCGGCAGCGTGACCTGCGCAGTCTGCTGGTCGAGCACGATGGTCTGCGACTGACCAAAGTTGTCGCCGTAGGCCAACGTGAGCGGCACGTTCCACTGGTAGCCCGAATAGACGTTCTTGTTCGGGAAGGCCTTCTGCGTGATCGTCAGCACGTTCTGGTTGGTGACCGGATTGCACTGCGCATCGATGGTGACGAGCGGCAGGCCGGTCTGGCGCACGAAGCTGTCGCCCACCTTGCCCACCGGCTTGCCGCTTGCCGCTTCCAGTTCTGCCCACAGGCGCGGCGGCGTGCCGTTACCGAACTTGTACTTGTTCAGGTAGCTCTGCAGACCCTTGCGCATGGCGTCCTTGCCGATGTAGTTCTCGAGCATCTGCAGGACATGGCCGCCCTTGTTGTAGGCAAAGCGGTCGAGGAAGTCCATCGAGCCGGCATCGCTCAGGTTGTGCTGTACCGGTACGGCGGTAGGCTGCAGGTCCAACGTGTAGACGCGCTGCTTGACGGCTGCATAGTCGGCCCATGTGTTGCCTTGGAACTCGGGGTGCAGCGCGATCTTGGTGACGTTCTCGAACCAGTTGGCGAAGGACTCGTTCAGCCAGATATCGTCCCACCAGTCCAGCGTGACCAAGTCACCAAACCATTGGTGGGCCAGTTCATGCGACACCACGACGAACGAGCGCGCCTTGCCCATCGAGTGGACCGTTGTCGGTGCGCCATCGGGCGGCACCAGCACCTGGTCGGCAAACTCGAAGATGGCGCCCCAGTTCTCCATGCCGCCAAAGCCGGCATTCTTGTTGTTGTAGCTGTCGTTGGCGACGATGGTGTCCATCTTGTCGAACGGCAGCGGGATCTGGAAGTAGTTGTAGTAGTGGTTCAGCGCTTCCTTGGTGAACTGCATGCCGGAGACCGCCGAGTGCGCCTCGCCGGGCGGCACCCACCAGCGCAGGCGCATGCTGCTGCCGTCGAGCGGGTTGGTGAACTGGTCTTCCAGGATGTCGAACTTGCCGCCGCCGAAGAACAGCAGGTACGCCGGCATCGACGGTGTCTTGGCAAACGACACCTGCTGATAGCCATCCGGCAGCTTGGTGGCGCCCGTCTGCCTGCCGTTGGCCACGGCCTTCCAGTCGCCCGGAATTTCTGCCGTCACCTCGAAGGTGTTGCGGAAGGCCGGTTCATCCCAGCTCGGGAACCACTCGCGCGCGAAGTTCGACTCGCCTTGCGTGACGATGGCGTCCGAGCTCTCACCCGTTGCCGCCTGCAGGCCCAGCTTGAAGATGCCCTCGGCCTTGGTAAAGTTAATCGTGCCCGTCCACTCCATGTGCAGCACGTAGTTGCCGGGCTTGATGTCTCCGGTCGGGTCGCGCAGGTCATAGAAGGCCCCTTGCGATTGCGGAATCGGCACGAGCACACGCGCCGCGCCGTTGCCCGAGGTGGGCGTGAGCGTCAGGCGCGAGCCGTCGAGCTTCAGGTCGCGCACGGCCAGCGTCACGGCACCGGTTTGCTTGGTGACCTTGATCTCCACATCGGCGCGGCCCGAGAAGCTGTTCAGGTCTGCGCTCGGGCGGAACCACAGCTTGTAGTTGACCGGCCTGATGTAGTCCGGCAGTTCCACCGGCGGCACCGTTGCGTCGACTGCCGGCGCTGGTGCATTCGTGTTGCCGGTGTTGGTATTGCCCTGCTGCTGCGAGCCGTTTGCGTCCAGCTTGCCGCCGGCTGGCGTGAGCGCGTCATCTCCGCCGCCGCCGCACGCGGCCAGAATCAGCGCGGCCGCAGCCTGTGCCACGAGTGCCAGCTTGAACGAGCGACGTGTCCGGGCGTTGGAGGCGCGCCCGGTATGTGTCGTGGCCGTACGACGGTGGGTTGTCGAATCCCGCATTGCATTTCTCCTGAGTTGGAAAACGAATCCGCGGCCCAGGGCTCAAGAGAAAATCGGGGGGCAGGCCGCAGAATCGGGACAAGGAATTACCCGCTTCTTGCGCGGTGCAAATCACAGCCCGCGCACGGGATGCACGGATTCTGGAGGAAACGGCCTGCGAATCGAGACGAAGTTTTTTAAATCACGTGCGAGAGAATCTGCTGCGGAATTTGCAGTTTTTGGTATGTGCATTTACGAAGCGGCGGGCGCATCTCGGAACGATCGGCGATTTCTGCAACGCGCACTGAAAAATTGAAAGGCGCGACGCGCTTCATGAAAATATCTTAAAAATAGCAGCGGCTTTTTTTACAACGCCAGATAAAGAAAAACTAAATACGGAGTAGCGTCGCAAAAATCCGTTTGGGGAACTTTCTGGATATTCGGCAAGGTATTGCGCTGCAGCAGCTGACAGCGCATCGCCTGCATGGGGGTAATCCTTCCGGATGAGCGAGGCGCTGTGCGCGGTGTTACACAAAACCAGTACGCTCGCAAGGTTTGCGAAGTGTTCTTGTTCCCGTAGAGCGATTCATGCAATCCGCGTCCGATAGCGTCAGCAGCCCGGCGGCTGTGGGTGTCAACCTGATCGATTTCTTCGATGTCACCCCCACGTCATTGTGGCTGGAGGATTACAGCGACCTGCACCGCCTCTTTGCCGAGTGGCGCGCCGCCGGGGTGACCGACCTGCAACACTTTCTGGAAGAGGACGTTTCGCGCGTGGCGGCGTGCTCGGCTTGCATCAAGGTGCTGCGGGTGAACCGGCGCACGCTGTCCATGTACGCCGCCCCGGACGCCGAGACCCTCACTGCCCGCCTGGCCGACGTACTGCGCGACGACATGCTGGAAGCGCACGTGGGTGAACTCGTCCAACTCTGGTCTGGCGAACCGTCGTTCGAGAGCCGCAGCGTCAACTACACGCTTGACGGCCGCCGCCTCGACATCCTGCTCAAGGGCGTTGTCCTGCCTGACCACGCCCAGCCGTGGGACCGCGTGCTGGTGGCCGTGGACGACATCACCGAACTCGAAGACGCCCGCCGCCGTGCCGCGGCCAGCCAACTCTATGCGCGCGGCGTGTTCGAGCATGCGCCGGTGTCGCTGTGGGTGGAGAACTTCAGCACCATCAAGATGCTGCTGGACGAAGTGCGCATGCAGGGCATCACCGATTTCCGCACCTTTACCGACGTGCATCCGGAGTTTGTCGAGCGCTGCATGCAGGAAATCCAGGTGCTCGATGTCAACGGCTTCACGCTGGAGATGTTCAAGGCCCGTAACCGCAATGACCTGCTTGGCCGCTTGCCGGAAATCTTTCGCGACGACATGCGCCCGCACTTTCGCGAGCAGCTGATCGACTTGTGGGAAGGCAAGCTCTTCCAGCAGCGCGAGGTGGTCAACTATGGGCTGGATGGCAACCCGCTGAACATCCACCTGCAGTTCTCGGTGTTTCCGGGCCGCGAGAAGGATTGGGACATGGTGCTGCTGGCGCTGACCGACATCACGGCGCGCAAGAAGGCCGAGTCATACCTGGAATATCTCGGCAAGCACGACGTGCTGACCAAGCTGAAGAACCGCTCGTTCTATGTGGACGAGATCAACCGGCTGGAGCGCAAGGGCCCGTTTCCGGTCACGGTCATCATGATCGACCTGAACGACTTGAAGCGCGTGAATGACCAGCTCGGCCACGCCGCAGGCGATGCGCTGCTGCGCCGCGCCGGCGAGGTGCTCGGCAAGGCCGTCGACAAACCTGCACACGCTGCGCGCATTGGTGGCGACGAGTTTGCCGTGCTGTTGCCCGGTGCCGATGCCCAGGCCGGTGCGGCGCTGGTGGAGAGCCTGCGCAAGCTGGTCGAACTCAACAATCAGTTCTATCCGGGCGCGGAGCTTGGGTTTTCCATGGGCTGCGCCACCTGCCACGAAGGCGGGCGTCTGGAAGAAACGCTGCGCGAGGCCGATGTCGCGATGTACGAAGACAAACGGGTGCAGCACGAAGGCAGGCGTCTGGCATGACGTCGACGCCCCGCGTCTTCAGGAGCCAGCCGGCGCAAAAAACCGTTCGTGCAGCTCGCCCAGCCCGAGCGTGCTGATCACCTCGTTCAGCCGCTCGGTCGGGCGGCGACGCGGCAGATCTTTGTAGTGCGCGATGATCAGTTCGTTTTTCATCGAGTGTTCCCACCCGACCAGTTCCGTCACGCTGACCTGATAGCCGTGCGCTTCGAGCTGCAGGCAGCGCAGCACGTTGGTGACCTGGCTGCCGAATTCGCGCGTGTGCAGCGGGTGGCGCCAGATTTCCGTAAGCGCATTGCCGAGCGACTTCCCCTTGTTCTTGCGCAGCACGCCGGCCACTTCCGCCTGGCAGCACGGCACGAGCACGATGTATTGCGCATGCTTTTCGAGCGCGAAGCGAATCGCGTCGTCCGTGGCGGTGTTGCACGCATGCAGTGCGGTCACGATGTCGATGGTGGCCGGCAGTCGGTCAGACATAATCGATTCCGCCACCGACAGGTTCAGGAACGACATCCCCTTGAAGCCGAGCCGCGCGGCAAGCTCGGTCGACTTGGCGACCAGCTCTTCGCGAGTCTCAATGCCGTAGATATGTGAGGTGCCGTCGCCCGGTTGCTCTTTGCAGAACAGGTCGTACAGGATGAAACCAAGGTAAGACTTGCCCGCGCCGTGGTCGACCAGCGTGACGTGCCCCTTGGAATGCTGCACGTCGGCCATCAACGGCTCGATGAACTGGAACAGGTGATAGACCTGCTTGAGCTTGCGGCGGCTGTCCTGGTTCATCTTGCCGTCGCGCGTCAGGATGTGCAGTTCCTTGAGCAGTTCGATCGACTGGTTGGGGCGGATTTCGTGGTTCTTGTTGGACATCGTCAGGACAGCCTGGGCGACATGTCGCACGGAATGGGACCGGTGCGGCGGCGCGGAGAAAAACGGAAAGAGGGCGCCAGTTTACCGAAAAGCAGGGTGGGCGACGGCTAGCGCACCCCAAGGGGCGTCATGCGCGGCCTGGTTTGCCCGCGTTCGGGCGGGATGTGACAATAGCGCCCCGCTTGTCCGCCCCGCGCGATTCGATCCGTTCCTCCCCGCATGTCCGAAACATCCAACGCCCCTCTCGTTGCCGTCATCGGCGCCGGCCCCGCCGGGCTCATGGCCGCTGAAGTCCTGTCGCGCAACGGCGTGCGTGTGCAGGTGTTCGACGCCATGCCGTCGGCCGGGCGCAAATTCCTGCTGGCGGGTATTGGCGGGATGAACATCACGCATTCGGAGCCGCTCGATGCGTTTCTCGGGCGTTATCGCACGCGGCGTGAGGCACTGGCGCCGCTCATCGGCCGCTTCAGCCCTGACGCCCTGCGCGCTTGGATTCATGGGCTGGGCATCGACACATTTGTCGGCAGCTCGGGCCGTGTGTTTCCGACCGAGATGAAGGCGGCGCCCTTGCTGCGCGCATGGCTGCACCGCCTGCGCGAGTCGGGCGTGCAGCTGCACATGCGGCATCGCTGGGTGGGGTGGGCAGAGCCGTCGGACCACGCGCAGGTGCTGCGCTTTGAAACCGCCGGTGTTGAACGGCTGATGCAAGCCGATGCCGTGGTACTGGCCATGGGCGGCGGCAGCTGGCCGCGCCTGGGCTCCGACGGCGCCTGGGTGCCGTTGCTGGAAGCGCGCGGCGTGCGGGTGCAGCCATTGCAGCCCGCCAACTGCGGATTCGACGCCGATTGGAGCGCGTATTTCCAGGAGCGTTTTGCGGGGCAGCCCGTCAAGTCCGTCGCCATCGGTTTGCGCTCGAGCCATGACGGTGCGCTGCAATTCCGCCAGGGCGAGTTCGTCGTCACGCAGACGGGCATTGAAGGCAGTCTCGTCTATGCGTTGTCGGCGCCCATTCGCGACGCGCTGGCCGCAGAGGGCAGTACGACGATCTGGCTTGACCTTGCGCCAGGCTGGAGTGCGCAACGTGTGACGGATGAACTGATGCGCCCGCGTGGCGCGCGTTCAATGTCGAGCCATCTGCAAAGCAAGCTGAATATCACGGGCGTAAAGCTCGGCTTGCTGCGCGAGTGCCTGAGCAAGGAAGCATTTGCCGATCTGGCTCAACTGGCGAAGGCCATCAAGGCGTTGCCTTTGCGGCTCACACGCACGCGGCCCATCGACGAGGCGATCAGCACCGCGGGCGGCGTGGCGTTTGAAGCGCTGGATGCGAAGCTGATGATCGAGCGTCTGCCGGGCGTGTTTTGCGCGGGCGAGATGCTCGATTGGGAAGCGCCGACAGGCGGCTATCTGCTGACGGCGTGTTTTGCGAGCGGCGCCGCTGCGGGGCAGGGCGCGCTCGACTACCTGGCGACGATGGCGCGCTGATTCGCTGGTTTACTGGCGCGCCTTCAGGCGCCACAGCGACGTCACCTCTGCAACCCGGGCCCGATAGAGCGGGTCGTTTTCATCGGACGCCTTCGGGTGCTTCGGCTTGATGTCTTCCCGGCCCACCACCTGCAGGCCGGCCGCATCGATCATCGCCAGCAGGGCATCGCGCGTGCGCAGCCCAAGATGCTCGGCAAAGTCCGACAGGATCAACCAGCCCTCGCCATTCGCCTCCAGATGGGCGGCGAGGCCGTCCAGGAAGCCGCGCAGCATGCGACTGTCCGGGTCGTAGACGGCGCGCTCGATGGGCGAGCTGGGCCGTGCCGGCAGCCACGGCGGGTTGCATACGATCAGTGGCGCACGGCCTTCTGGAAACAGATCCGCTTCCACGATGTCGACCTGCGCTTGCAGACCGAGGCGCTCCACATTCTCGCGGGCGCAGGCCAGGGCACGCGGGTCCTGATCCGTGCCGATGACGCGCTTGACGCCGCGTTTGGCGAGCACCGCTGCCAGCACGCCGGTGCCCGTGCCGATATCGAACGCCAGCGTTTTCGAGGGCAGCGGCGCCTTCGCCACCAGATCGATGTATTCGCCGCGCACGGGCGAGAACACGCCGTAATGCGGGTGAATGCGCTCACCACCGAGCGCGGGAATCTCCACACCCTTCTTGCGCCACTCATGCGCGCCGATCAAACCGAGCAGCTCACGCAGCGAGACGACGGAAGCGGCGTGGCTCGTACCGTAAGCCTCCGTGCAGGCGTCGCGCATGTCGGGGGCGCGGCGCAGCGGGATCGTGTAACCCGCATCCAGTGGAATCAGCAGCATGCCGAGCGTGCGGGCGCGCTGCGATTGCGCCTGCCGGTGCAGGTTGAACGCATCGATGGGCGAGGCGGGTTCCTTGCGCGCCTTGCCGGGTTTGCGATCCGTGCGGCGGGACATTGCCTGCAGGAGTTGGCGCGCGTTCTGGAAGTCGCCTTGCCAGAGCAATGCCGTGCCTTCGCAGGCGAGGCGATAGGCCGCATCAGCGGTGGTGCGATCATCCGCGATGACCACGCGCTTGGGCGGCGGGTTGCCGGCTTCGGAACGCCAGACGGCGGTATGGACGGCGTCGCTGCTGGCTTCGGGGCGGTCGTCGGTCCAGGTGAGGGTGGGGTGATCGGTCACAGGGGAAATGGGCGGGAAAGCGGGGAGGGTGCGGTAGTGGGCGACACGATACCGCTGTCGGCCTGATCGCACAAATGTAGGCGGGCGACCCGAGCGGCGCTGCACTGCCGCGGTTTCGCTGGGGCGCCGTGTCATGAAGGGCCGATGCTGCGCTATGCGGTAAAGGACGTCGCCCCGTCTCGCCCGCGAGCTGACCGACTGCAGCGATTCTTCTGGCGAAGTGATTCTGCTGCCACTCAAAGACGCCAGTCCGACCCGGCGGGCAGTGTAAACTCCAGCCTTTTTTCGGCACTCGTAGCATGGCGTACGCCCAGCAACGCAGGGCGCTCAGCGGCCCTGCGCTGATCCGCATTCTTGCTCGCCTGACGGACGTCGACGTTTCCGCATCTGCGCAGCCCCTTTCTGACCGGTTGAGCCAATGGCTCAGCTGGACGGATGCCATCACGCTTTCGTCGGCATTGAGCGCGGCACCGCCCGCCGGTGCCTCCGGCACGCGGCCCGTCGGCCCGGACGCCGAGACGATCGCGACCCGTGTCCGTGCGGCGCTGGCAAAGTCCATCGCGTCCAGTTGCGCGCCGGACGCCAGGCCTGGGCCTCGCGCGCCGATCCAGGGCCCCTCGGCGCCCGTGGTAGTCGACTATGCCGATTTCCGGCAGCGCTACGTGCTGATGCAGCAGACGATGGAACTCGAGATCGGCGACCTGCGTGGCCGCCTGCGGCGCCTGCTGGCTGCCAGGACGCCCGACCTTGCACGCCTTGCGGTGCTGGACGCCAGCATGGAGCAGGCGCTCGCAGGCCGCGAACGTTCGTTGCTCGGGGCCATTCCGTCGATGCTGGGGCCGTACTTCGAGCGCCTGCGCGCGGCCGAGCAGCAGCGGCAAACCCAGTTGCCCGCAGAGGGTCAGGCCACCCCATCCACATCCCGCGCCTGGCTGGATGCCTTCCGCAAGGATATGCACAGCGTGCTCCAGGCCGAGCTTGATGTTCGTTTTCAACCGATCGACGGGTTGCTCGCAGCCCTTCGCTCCCGCTAAGCGGGACAGACACCTTTCATGTCCAGACTTCACCTGAATCTCATCGTTTTCTTTGTCGGGCTGGCGGCCTTGGGGTGGATTGCCGGCGGTTACCTCGTCGGCGGGAACCTGCTGGCACTGGCCGTCACGCTTGTGATCGGTGCCGCCTATATGGCGGGCGCGCTGGAGCTGCGCCGTTATCGGCAAGCCACGGGCACGGTCGCCCAGGCCGTGGCAGGGTTGTCCGAGATGCCGCCCACTCTGGCGGCATGGCTGGAGCAACTGCACCCGAGCCTGCGCCATGCCGTGCGCCTGCGTGTGGAAGGCGAGCGCGTTGCGTTGCCCGCGCCCGCATTGACGCCGTATCTTGTGGGCCTGCTGGTGCTGCTTGGCATGCTCGGCACGCTGCTCGGCATGGTGGTGACGCTCAAAGGCACGGGCGCAGCGCTGGAAAGCGCGACGGATTTGCAGGCGATCCGCGCATCGCTGGCCGCCCCGATCAAGGGGTTGGGATTCTCGTTTGGCACCTCGATTGCCGGTGTGGCAACGTCGGCCATGCTGGGGTTGCTCTCGGCGCTGTGTCGGCGCGAGCGGCTGCAGGCTGTGCAGGCGCTCGACGCAAAGATCGCGACCACGCTGCGCATCTACTCGCACGCACATCAGCGTGAAGAAACGTTCAAGCTTCTGCAGCGGCAATCCGATGTGATGCCCGCGCTGGTTGACCGACTGCAGGCGATGATGACGTCGCTGGAGCAGCAGGGCGCGGCCAGCAGCGAGCGACAGATCGCGGCCCAGCAGGCATTTCTCGACAAGGCGCAGACCGCTTACAGCCAGCTTGCGTCGTCGGTCGGTCAGTCCTTGAAGGACAGCGCAGCGGAGAGCGCACGCGTTGCCAGCGCCGCGCTGCAGCCGGTGGTGGAAACGACGATGGCGGGCCTCGCGCGGAAATCGGCCGCGCTGCAGGAGACGGTCACGCACGCGGTGCAGCGTCAGCTCGACGGCCTGTCGACGCGCTTTGAAGCGACGGCCGAGGCGGTTTCCGGCATCTGGAACAACGCCCTGTCGGCGCATCAACGCTCCAGCGAAGCCCTGCTTGGCCAGGTTGGCACGTCGCTAGACCGGTTTGCTGAGACATTCGAGCAACGCTCGGCGCGGTTGCTCGATGGCGTTGCCGAGCGTCTGGATGCCACCGCTGACGGCCTGTCCGCTGCCTGGCGCGATGCGTTGGCCCGCCAGGAACACACCCACGCCGAACTGGCCGCGCAGAACCAGCGCGCGCTGGAGGCGGCCGCTGCCACGTTTGAGCAGCACGCCGTATCGTTGCAAGACGCGTCGCGCCAATCGCATACGGCGCTGCAAGCCGCACTGGAAGCACGAGACGCGCAACGTCTCGCGGCCTGGACCGAGGCGCTCAGCGCAACGGGCGAGAAGCTCGGCCAGGCGTGGGAGAAAACCGGCGCAGATACGGCGAATCGTCAGCAAGATATCTGCGATGCGTTGGCGCAGACAGCGCGCGATATCGCCGCGCAGCAGGACGCATCGCGTCAGTCGCAAGCCGCGCTGCAAGCTGCGCTGGAAGCGAGAGACGCGCAACGTCTGGCGGCCTGGACCGATGCCCTTGGCGCCATGGGCGCCAAGCTGAGCGAGGCGTGGGAGAAAGCCGGCGCCGATACGGCAAGCCGTCAGCAACAGATTTGCGACGCACTGGCCCAGACCGCACGCGACATCTCCGCGCAAACGCAGGCGCACGCCAACGACACGATCGGCGAGATTTCGCGCCTGGTCCAAGCCGCTTCGGAAGCGCCCAGGGCCGCCGCCGAAGTGGTGGCCGAGCTGCGCCAGAAGCTGTCCGACAGCATGGTGCGCGATACCGCGATGCTGGACGAGCGTGCGCGCCTGCTGGGCACGCTGGAAACATTGCTCGACGCCGTCAACCATGCATCGACCGAGCAGCGCGCGGCGGTGGATGCGCTGGTGGCGACATCGGCGGACCTGCTGGAGCGCGTGGGCGTGCGGTTCACCGATCGGGTGGAGGCCGAGACCGGCAAGCTCGGCGCGGTGGCTGCGCAGGTGACCGGCAGCGCGGTCGAGGTGGCGAGCCTTGGCGAGGCGTTTGGCGCGGCCGTGCATCTGTTTGGCGAGTCGAACGACAAGCTTGCTGCCCAATTGCAGCGCATTGAAGCCGCGCTCGAGAAGTCGCTTACCCGCAGCGACGAACAGCTCGCCTACTACGTGGCGCAGGCGCGTGAGGTGATCGACCTGAGCATGCTGTCTCAGAAGCAGATCCTCGAAGACCTGCAACGGCTGGGTGACCAGCGCGCGCTGGCCGGGACCGAAGCGGCATGAACGACGAGATTGACGGTGGCATCGAGGCCACGGCGCCGGTCTGGGCCGCGTTCGGCGACCTGATGTCGGTGCTGCTGGGCGCGTTTGTGCTGATTCTGGTCGGCGTGATCGGCGTGCAGCTGGAGCTGTCCTCCAAGCTGGAAAACGAGGTCAAGCAGCGCGAGGCGGAGGCACAGCGCCGCAAGACACTGGAGCAGGCGCTGGCCGGCCCGCTGGCGGCCGGGCGTGTGACGCTCGTCAACGGGCGCATCGGCATCAACGGCAACGTGCTCTTTTCGATCAACTCCGATCAATTGCAGCCCGAGGGCCGCGCGCTGATGAAGAGCCTGGCGGGGCCGCTGGCCGCGTATCTCACTTCGCGTGAAGAGATCCTGATGGTGAGCGGGTTTTCCGACGATCAGCAGGTGCGTGCCGGCAACCGACTGTTTGCCGATAACTGGGAGCTGTCCGCCAAGCGCGCCTTGACCGTGACGCGTGCGTTGATTGATGAGGGCATTCCCGCGTCCAGCGTGTTTGCAGCAGCGTTTGGCTCGCAGCAGCCCGTGAGTTCCAACGCCGACGACGTTGGCCGTGCGAAGAACCGGCGCGTGGAGATTGCGCCGGTTCCAAGGCAGGCCGCTTCCAACGGTGGGCGCCGTGAGCCGCATTGATGTGTCGACGCAGGCCGCGCTCGACAGCTGGCGCGCAAGCGGCGCGGACCGGCTGGACCGCCTGCGCTTCTGCTTCATCGAGGCATTGCATCGGCGTGCGGCCGGACAAACCGGCGAGGCACGGCGCCTTCTCGATGCGCGGTTGGGTGAGCTGGTGGCGGCCTATGCAAAAGACGTCGATCGCGCGACAACCCTGTCCGATGCGACCGGCCCACAGGTGTCCGCCGGCAGCGCGTTGTCCGAACTGCTGCGTGACATTGCCAGCCGTGAGCGCACGGATGTCTTGAGCGCAGCAGACGGCGGCTCGGGGCGTCCTCTGCACGCATTGTCGGAACTCAGGATTCTCGAAGACGTGCGGGATACCTGGTCTCGCGTCAGCGCCGAGAAGCAGCTGCGTGACGCCTTGGACAAGGTGCCGGTCAATGCCGGGCCGCTGAATTCGAGCAGTCTCGTGCATCGGTCGCTGCTGTTGATGCGCGAGGTGTCGCCCGATTACCTGCGGCAGTTCCTGTCGTATGTGGACGCGCTTTCGTGGCTGGAACGCATGAGCGGGGACAGCACCGTCGGTGGCCAGGAAGCTGCCCGCGGCGGCGGAAAGGCGGCGCGCAAGGCGCGCTAGGCATCACAGCACAGCGGCTTCCGGCCAGGCAGATTGATCTGCGCCTGCTGCGTATTCCGACCGGCAAGCACGTAAAAAAGGGAGCCGAGGCTCCCTTTTTCTTTGCGCTGACGATCAGCTGTTGATCGCTGCGTCCTTGACCTTTTTCAAGGCGCGGACCTTTACGCGCACGGTTGCCGGTTTGGCTTCAAACCACTGCTCCAGGCCGGTAAACGGGTTTTTGCCGAAGCGGCGCTTGGTTGCCGGCACCTTGACCGAGGTCACCTTGAACAGGCCCGGCAGGGTGAATTCGCCGGCGCCCTTCTTGTGCAGCGAAGCCACGATGGTGTTCTCCAGATGGAGCAGCACCGCCTTCACCGCCTTGGCGTCGACGGCAGCTTGTTCCGCCAGATGGCTCACCAGGCTCGCCTTGGTGAACGTGTCCTTCAAGGGCTTGAGGGTCGGCGTCGTTGCAGCAGGCTTCTTTGCTGGCGCGGCCTTCTTTGCCGGCGAGGCCTTCTTTGCAGCGGTCTTGGCAGCGGTCTTGGTTTTGGTGGCCATAGTGAAAATAGATGGTTGGGTAAAGTTGACCATTCAATGGAAGCGACGCCTGTGCAGCGCGCTTCGAGCAAGCATAGCAAAGGTTGAGCGCCGTGGAGGCGTTATCTAAGCTGTTTTAGGGGGTGGGGAACACTTATTGCATACGGTTCGCCGTCCATCACTTTGTTCAAGCATCCCAGGTTCAACACACACATGTCCCAACGAAAATCGTCGCACAGCGCGGTGAGCCCCAAAAACCGTGCACCCATACTTGCCCGGCTGCGCCAATCGAAGATGACGCGTTCCACCCATGCGTACGTTCGCGGCAGCACCGTGAAGTTCTACGAGTGGCTGAGCGAGGTGCAGCCGCATACGTTTCCCGAAGGGCCGACCATCTGGATCTGTGGCGATTGCCATGTCGGCAACCTCGGCCCGATCGGCCATACTTCCGGCGCCGCGCGCATACAGATCCGGGATCTGGACCAGACGGTGCTGGGCAATCCAGCGCACGACTTGATCCGGCTTGGCGTCTCGTTGGCGACGGCCGCACGCGGTTCAGACCTGCCTGGCATCGTGACCGCACGCATGGTGGAGGCGCTGATGGCGGGGTACCTACACGGTATCGACCCCGATGCAGCGTTGCGCTTGCCGCCGCGCCCTGCATCCGTTCGCACAGCCATGAAAGCGGCAACTGCACGTACGTGGAAAGAACTGGCCAAGGAGCGGCTGAGCGACACGTCTCCAACCATTCCGCTAGGGCGCCATTTCTGGCCGCTCTCACGAGAAGAGCGGCGCGAACTGAAACATCTTGTGAGCCAGCACGAGGTGCTTGCCCTGGTGGCGCGTCTTTACGAAATGCCGGGCGAAGCCTCCGTCAACATCGTGGATGCGGCGTACTGGGTCAAAGGATGCAGCTCGCTCGGGCAGCGACGTTATGCCGTCTTGCTGGCTGTCGATCAGGACCGCGGGCCGCGGTACCGGCTGATCGACATCAAGGAGGCGGGCAAGGCCGCGGCGCCCAGCACCGCTGCAGGCGAGATGCCGCGGATCAACGGGGAACGCGTAGTCACCGGCGCGCGGCGTCTTTCTCCTGACCTGGGCGATCGAATGGCATGGGGGCGCATGCTTGGCGGAAGTTTTTTCATGCGCGAGCTGCAGCCGCAAGACCTGAAGCTGTCGGTCGACAAGCTGGAGCACAAGGACGCCACCGTCCTGGCCGCTTACCTCGGCAACGTCGTCGGCCTCGCCCATGGCAGCCAGATGGCCCGGGATGTGGCGATGTCGTGGCACCGTGAACTGCGTGCGCGTCACGGGCGCTCCATCGACGCGCCGTTCTGGCTCTGGTCCTCGATTGTCGATCTGCTTGGACGGCACGAGCGCCAGTATCTCGAGTACTGCCGCGCCTGGGCTGGCTGATCCGCAGCGCTGCATTCCTCTCCTGGGCACAAACGCTGCTACGCAGCCCTGGTGGCCATGTTGAGCCAACGATGGCGCATGGCGCTCGGCTGCCAAAGTGCGCTGTCAAGACAGCGAGTAGGAGGCGCAATGTACGTAGTGATGGGTGCAACCGGACATGTAGGAGCCGCCGTTGCAGACGCGTTGCTGGCCGGCGGCGAAGACGTGATGATCCTGACACGGCGGCCGGAGCGTGCAGATCGCTGGCGGGACAAGGGTGCGTCGGTCGCGACGGCCGACGTGGAGGACGTCGCCTCGTTGCGGGCGGCATTTCGACTCGGGCGCCGCGCATTCCTGCTCAATCCGCCCGCCGATATTGCCGGCGATACCGACGCCACGGAGCGCCGCACGATCGCCAACATCCTCGCCGCGCTGGAAGACTCCGGGCTGGAGAAGGTGGTGGCCGCGTCTACCTACGGCGCGCGCCCGGGGCAGGGCATCGGCGACCTCACCACGCTGTGGGAATTCGAGGAAGGCCTTCGCCGCCAGCCTATTCCGGCCGCAATCATTCGCGGCGCTTATTACATGAGCAACTGGACCAGCATGCTCGAGACCGTGGCGCAGACCGGCGCGTTACCGAGCATGTTCCCTGCCGATATGCCCCTGCCGATGGTGGCTCCCGCAGACCTCGGCGAGGCAGCGGCCGCCAGGCTCCTGACACCGCCCGACGACGTGGGCGTGCGCTACGTCGAGGGGCCGCAACGCTACACACCGCAGGATGTTGCGCGGGCCATGTCGCGCACGCTCGGCCGTGGCGTCGTGCTCGAGGTCGTTCCGCGAGGCCGTTGGGAAGCGGTCTACAAAGGGCTGGGCTTCTCCGATGAGGCCGCCCGTGCTTATGCGAAGATGACCGCCGTGACCCTGGACGAAGATTTCGACCCACCGGGCGGTGTCGTACGGGGCCATGTTTCGCTTGCGGACTTCATCACGGCAGCGTGGGTACGCGCAGCGCACGCCTGACCGGATCGGTGGCGCCACCGCTGCCCGGCATCGCTATGCGATGAGATGGACGAGCAGCGCCCCGTTCAATCCCGCCACCAGCAAGGCCCCGACTGTTGCCACTAGCACGAGGCCGCGACCGGCAGCATGCTGTCCCATCAAGTCTGGCCGTCGCGCCAGCCAGATCAGCGCCGCCATCGGAAACGGCACCACCATGCTCAGGATGACCTGGCTGAGCACGAGTGCGCGCGTGACATCCATGCCCGCGCCGATGACGATGAACGCCGGCACCATGGTGATCAGCCGGCGCATCCATACCGGCAGGCGCACCCGCAGGAAACCCTGCAACACCATCTGGCCCGCCATCGTGCCGACCACGGAGCTTGAGAGCCCCGATGCGATCAGCCCCACCAGAAACACCAGCCCGGCCGATGCTCCAAACAATGGCGCCAGGGTGATATAGGCATCTTCAATGCCGGCCACCTCCGCATGTGCGCCGTGAAACGCGCCTGCCGCGACCACGACCATGGCGAGGTTGATGCAGCCCGCGGCGGCCAGCGCTGCCACCACCTCGCGGTTGGAATAGCGAAGCAGTTGCGACGTCTCTGACGCACTCCGTGGACGCACACGCTTATTGACCAGTCCCGAATGGAGAAAGAGTGCGTGTGGCATGACCGTGGCTCCGACAATGCCGGCCGCCAACATGAACGCGTCGGGCGGCAATGCCGTGGGGACGAAGGTCTGCCGCAGCGCCGTCGCCCACGAGACAGGCAAGATCCACACTTGGATGATGTAAGAGATACCGATGACGGCCACCAGCGCGCCAATCATCAGTTCGACTGAGCGGAAGCCCCGCACTTGCAGCATCAGCAAAAGATAAGTTAGCACACCGGCAACGACCATGGCGGCGAGCAGAGGCATCCCGGTGAGGAGCGCGATGCCGACTGCGGCACCGACAAACTCGGCAAGGTCGGTCGCCATGGCGGCAAGCTCGCTGATGAACCACATGCCAAGCCCGGCCGGCGCAGGCAGATGCATTCGGCAGAGTTGCGCCAGATTTCTGCCCGTCACAATGCCCAGGCGTGCCGAGAGCATCTGGAACAGCATCGCCACCAGGCTGGATGCGAGCACGACCCACAGCAGCTGATATCCATAGCGCGCACCGGCTTCAATGCCCGTGGCGATGTTGCCGGGGTCGGTATAGGCCACCGAGACCACCACCGCCGGACCGACGAACGGCGTGAACGTGCGCCATCCCCGTCGCCGGCCTTCCAGCGCTTCGCGTGCGTGGGCGACGACGCATCTCGATGCAGAAGAACTGTCGCGTTCAAGCGCGAGGGCGTCGTCCATGAATGCTCCGGGTGATAGGCGGCGCAAGGGCCTCCGCAACGTGCGTACCCGGCGGCTCCGCGTCAGGCGTGCGGTACGCGATGGAACGGGTGTTGCGGAAAGGGTTGCGCCATGAAGGCATCCATCCATTCCTGGAGAACCCCCATGTTCATGCACAACAAGCGATTGCAGTACACCGTTCGCGTCAGCGAAACCGATCCTGGATTGGCCAATCTGCTGCTGGAGCAGTTCGGCGGCCCCCAAGGCGAGCTTGCGGCAGCGATGCGCTACTTCACGCAAGCCGTTGCAGAAGAGGATGCAGGCCGCAAGGACATGTTGTACGACATCGCGACAGAAGAGCTCAGTCACCTGGAGATCATCGGCACTATCGTCGCCATGTTGAATCGCGGTGCCAAAGGGGAACTGGCGGAAGCGGTGGATGAGCAGGCGGAGTTGTATCGCAAGCTCAATGGCGCTGGTAACGACAGCCATGTGACGCAGTTGCTGTATGGCGGCGGCCCGGCGCTGACCAACTCGGGCGGCGTGCCGTGGACGGCGGCATACATTGACTCGATTGGCGAGCCGACGGCGGACCTACGCTCGAACATTGCCGCCGAAGCACGCGCCAAGATCATCTACGAACGATTGATCAACGTCAGCAATGACCCCGGTGTGCGCGATGCGCTCGGCTTTCTCATGACGCGCGAGGTAGCGCACCAGAAGTCGTTCGAGAAGGCGCTCTACGCCATCAACGCCAACTTCCCCCCGGGCAAGCTGCCGCCGGTGCCGGAGTTCAGCGATGCGTATTTCAAGATGTCGCGCGGTGGTCCCATCGTGCAGGCACCGTGGAATAGCGGCACGGGTCTTGAGCTGGTTGCAGACCCACCGGTGCCTGTGGATGGCGGAGACGGCAACGCGTCGGTCAATTTGACCGATGCCGAACTCGAAACGCTGGAGGCCATGAAGACGCGCCTGGCTTCTGACCCGGCGGTCGATCCCACCACCGGCGCGGAGCTTGGTGAAGCGAAGGCGTAACAACCGCCTCCAGGCCCGGGTGCAGCACGGCCCGGGTCTGGACGTTGCGTCTGCGCCAGGCATTGCCTGCTTCAAGCACGAACAGACATGGAGACGCTCATGCATATGCAGCAAGTCCTTGCGATCGCGGCGCTCACCCTCGCCGTGATTGCCATGTATTCGCTCGCCCGCGGCTTGCCTGCCGGCGTGTTCGGGGTGGGAGTGCAACCCGCCGCGCCGATGTATTCGGGCGTTCAGCCACCCCATCCATTCCTGAACGGGAAGCGATGATGCAGAACGATACAACGCACGAGGGCGCCGCGCGCTTCGAGTGTGCGGGCCATACCGTGACCGTCAGCGCGGAGCAGGACGCACAGGGCGTATGGGTGCCCCGCATCTCCGTCGAAAACGGCACGCGGCAGTTCGAAATCCGAGAAATATCCCAGACATGGCGAGGCTGGCACACCAAAGGCGAGGCCGTTCGAGACGGCATGGAACAAGCCCGCTTGCTGCTCACGCATGGGCGGTCCTGAACATTGAACCCCGCGCACCGGCGCGGCACGGCCTCGGCATGGCGCCGTCGCCCCGACTGAATCGACAAGGAGTTTGTGATGAAAGCACTCTGCTGGCACGGCAAACATGACATTCGCTGCGACACCGTTCCGGATCCGACGATCCAACACGGCCGTGACGCCATCATCAAAGTCACGGCGTGCGCCATCTGCGGCTCGGATCTGCACCTCTTCGACGGTGTGATGCCCGGCATGGAAAGCGGCGATGTGGTCGGCCACGAAACGATGGGCGAAGTCGTGGAAGTGGGGCCTGAGAACACCAAGCTGAAAGTGGGCGACCGCGTCGTCGTGCCATTCACCATTTCATGCGGCGAGTGCTTTTTCTGCAAACGCGGGTTCTACTCGGGCTGCGAGCGAACCAACCCTGACCACGCCAAGGCGGCCAAGCTATGGGGCCATTCGCCGGCCGGTTTGTTCGGCTACTCCCACCTGCTGGGCGGATATGCCGGTGGCCAGGCGGAATACCTGCGCGTGCCTTACGCCGACGTCGGGCCCATCCGCGTGCCAGACGGGGTTGCTGACGAAACCTTGTTGTTCCTGTCCGACATTTTCCCGACCGGCTACATGGCCGCGGAGCAGTGCAATATCCAGCCCGGCGACACCATCGCCGTGTGGGGTTGCGGGCCCGTCGGGCAGTTCGCGATCCGCAGTGCGTTTCTGCTGGGCGCGGAACGCGTGATCGCCATCGATACGGTGCCGGAGCGCTTGGCCATGGCGCGTGATGCCGGCGCGCAAACACTCGATTTCAAGGCCAGCGATGTGCAGGAGGCGCTTAACGAAATGACGCAGGGCCGCGGCCCCGATGCCTGCATCGATGCAGTGGGCACGGAACCCGAAACGACCGCCAGCCTCGACTCCGTGGTCGACCGCATCAAGGTCGCCACCGCACTCGGTACGGATCGGCCCCACGTGCTGCGGCAGGCCATTCAATGCTGCCGCAACTTCGGTACGGTCTCGATCGTCGGTGTGTATGGCGGCTTGCTGGACAAGGTGCCGTTTGGCTCTGCGATCAATCGAGGGCTGACGTTCCGGATGGCGCAAACACCGGTTCAGCGGTATCTGCCCTTGTTGCTCGAACGCATCGAGCGCGGCGAGATCGACCCGTCGTTCGTGGTGACGCATCGCGGTACGCTTGCGGATGGCCCGGACCTGTACAAGACCTTCCGCGACAAGCAGGACGGCTGCGTGAAGGTGGTGCTCAAGCCCTGAGGCCAGCGGCGCATTTGCGCGGAAGGAAGCGCCCTAGCTGCGCAGCGGCCAGACGCAGTCGTCGGCGACAGCGAAGAGCGCTTCTCCGGGCGCAGCCGGTGCGGTCCATAGACCGGTGAACTCGCCGAATGCGGGCAGCAGGGCGCCGTTCGTTCCAAACCGGAAACACGGTAGCCGGAGGCGGTCCCGAGCCGGTCCGTTGATGACGACGCCCGGGTGCACGTGGCCGGCGATGACGTAGCGATCGGGCAGCCGCTGCGGTTCATGGCACAGTGCGAAGGGCCCGATCGCCCAAGGCTCTTCCACCACGTTGAAGCGCAGGTCCGCAGGTGGGTCTCCGGCATGGCGGTCGTGGTTGCCGCGGACCAACGTGCAAGCGACCTCGGCGTGGCGTGCGCGCCAGGCGGCGAGCGCATCGAGTGCTGCGTGCGCCTCGCGTGCGTGCAGGAGATCGCCCAGCCACGCGATATGCGCCACCGGCAGCCTGGCGAGCATGGCATCCAAGCGCGCGACCGCCTGGCTCGTGCTCCCAGCCGGCACCGGCACGCCGCGCGCGCGGAACGTGGCCGCCTTGCCGAAATGCGCATCCGCCACCATCAGCATGCGTTGCGCGGGCCACCACAACGCGCGTTCGGGCAGCAGCCATACGGTCTCGCCGGCGCATTGGATGGCGTAGTCTTTGGCGACCGTCATAGCAATGGCAGTGGCTTCGATGTCTTACGCGGCCGGCGCGTGCGGCGGCTGGACTTGCCCGCGGTGTCGGGCGATTCGGTCAGGCGCAGCGCGGCCTGTACGTCGGTCTCGATCTCCGGCCTGGCCGCAGCATCCGGATCGGTGGGTTCGGGGCCGGCGGCGCGCTCGGCTTCGGCCAGCATGCGTGCGATCCGATCGGCGAGTTTCTCCGTCGAGAGCTGCTCGCGAAACCGCTCCACCATCAAAGGAAAACTGAACGGCGACGGACGTTTCAGTGCGCAGAGCTGCAGCTGCAAACCGCGCATGCGGACGAGGGCGGCTTCGATACGGTCGAGATCCAGTTCCTGGCGCAGCACTTCGGTCTCTGCCTGCGAGAGCAGCAGGTTGCCGGGGTCGTGGCGCCGGAAGACTTCATAGAACAAGCCAGAAGACGCCTGCAACTGGCGCGCGCTCTTGTGTGCGCCGGGGTAGCCCTGAAACACCAGCCCCGAGACGCGTGCAATCTCGCGAAAGCGGCGTTGCGCCAGTTCTCCGGCGTTGAGGCTGGCCAGCACGTCCGGCATGAGGGTGTGCGTGGCAAAGAGTTCGCCGCTGGCGAGCAGCGCCGGCCAGTCGATGGGTGTGGCCGATAGCAGTTCGAGGCCGTAGTCGTTGAACGCCAGTGAGAAGGTCGCCGGCGTGCGATTGGCCGCGCGCCAGCCGAGAAGGCTCGCAAGCCCGAGGTGCGCATGCCGCCCGGCAAACGGGTACAGAAAAAGATGCCAGCCCTCGCGCGAGTGCAGCGTCTCGGCCACCAGCGTTGCCGTGGTGGGCAGCGCAGACCAGCGCGCCTGCAACTCCAGCAGCGGGCGCGCGGCTTGCATTTCCGGGCTGTCGAAGCGGGCATGTGCCGCCGCATCGAGTTGCGCCACCACCGCGTGCGAAAGCTCGTTGGATAGCGGCATGCGGCCGCCGTTCCAGCGCGGCACGGCAGCGCGTTTGCCGGTGGCGCGCCGCACATAGGCGGTCATGTCCTGCACGCGCACCAGTTCCAGCAGGCGGCCGGCAAACAGGAAGTTGTCGCCGGGGCGCAGCCGCGCAATGAAGCCTTCTTCAATCGACCCCAGTGCGCCGCCACCGGACGCGTGCCACCAGCGCACGGTCATCGTTGCATCGCTGACGATGGTGCCGATGCTCATGCGGTGTCGCCGCGCGAGCCGCGTATCGGGCACGCGCCAGATGCCGTGTTCATCGGGCATGACGCGGCGGTAGTCGGGATACGCCGTGAGCGAGTGGCCGCCCTGTCGCACGAAATCGAGCGCCCATTGCCACTCGTCGTCGTGCAGATCCCGGTAGGCCCAGGCGCGGCGCACTTCCTGCAGCAGCGCGTCGGGCATAAAGCCGCCGCCCAGTGCGACCGTCACCAAATGCTGGACCAATACATCCAGCGGCTTGTGCGGCGAGGTGCGGGCCTCCACCTGTCCTGACATGGCCGCAGCGCGGGCCGCAGCGCCTTCCACGAGTTCAAGGCTATGCGTGGGCACCACCGTCACGCGAGAAGGCCGGCCAGGTGCGTGACCAGATCGCCCCGCACGCTGCAACAGCCGCGCCACACCCTTGGGTGAGCCGATCTGCAGCACGCGTTCCACCGGCAAAAAATCCACGCCCAGATCCAGGCTTGACGTGCAGAACACCGCCTTGAGCTTGCCTTGCTTGAGCCCGGTCTCGACCCAGTCGCGCGTTGCGCGGTCCAGCGAGCCGTGATGCAACGCAATCAGCCCGGCCCATTCCGGCCGCGCATTGATGACCGCCTGATACCACAGCTCCGCCTGCGAGCGCGTGTTGAGAAACACCAGCGCGGTACTGGCGCTTTCCAACTCTTCCAACACATGCGGCAGCATCGCCATGCCCAGATGCCCGGCCCACGGAAAACGGCCCACGCCATCTGGCAGCAGCGTATCGATTTCCATGCGCTTGGGCAGGTGGCCTTGCACCAGTGTGCCGGGGGTGGGGGTTGCTGCATCGCCGAGCGCGTCCATGGCTTCCGACAGATTGCCCAGCGTCGCGGAAAGTCCCCACACGATCAGTTCCGGCGACCACGTGCGCAGCCGGGCGAGCGCTAACTGGACTTGCACGCCCCGCTTGTTGCCAACGAGTTCGTGCCATTCATCCACGACCACCACACGCACCGAGCCCAGGGCCTCGCGCGCATCGGCGCGTGCAAGCAGCAACGACAGGCTTTCGGGTGTGGTCACAAGGGCGGTGGGCAGGCGGCGTGATTGCGCGGCGCGCTCGGCGCTGCCGGTGTCGCCGGTGCGCAAGCCGAGCGTCCAGTGCGGCGCCAAATCCTGTGCGGCCTCGGTCAATGCGCGTGTGGTGTCGGCCGCCAGTGCGCGCATGGGTGTGAGCCATAGCACCGATAACGGTGGTGCGCCGCTGCGGCTGCGTACTTGCGCCAACCGCTGCAGCGCTCCCAGCCAGACCGCATAGGTTTTCCCCGCGCCCGTGGTGGCGTGCAGCAGGCCCGATTGGCCGCGCGCCATGGCCGACCACACAGTGCGCTGGAACGGCATGGGCGTCCAGCCACGCGCATCAAACCACGTATCAAGATCGGGCAGTGCAGGTTCGTTCATGACGGCGGCAGCAGGCTCTCCAGCGTCTGCAGGGTATCGGCTTCAGCAACGGGCTTGTCGTGCCGCCAGCGTAGCATGCGCGGAAACCGCACTGCGATGCCGCTCTTGTGCCGAGGGCTGCGCGCAATGCCCTCGAAGCCCAGTTCGAACACCAGCGTCGGCGCTACGCTGCGCACGGGGCCGAAGCTCTCCACCGTCGTCTTGCGGATGAGCGCGTCGACCTGGCGGATCTCTGCGTCGCTCAGGCCGGAGTACGCCTTGGCAAACGGCACGAGCTTGCGCTCGGGCACCTCGGGCGGTGCATCCCATACGGCGAAGGTGTAATCGGTGTACAGGCTCGCGCGCCGGCCGTGGCCACGCTGCGCGTAGATGAGGACCGCATCCACCGAGAACGGATCGACCTTCCACTTCCACCACACCCCCACGTCCTTGGTGCGGCCCACGCCGTAGCGGGCGTCGCGCCGCTTGAGCATCAGCCCTTCCACGCCAAGCTCGCGGGATGCCTCACGCTGCCGCGCAAGATGCTGCCAGTCGTCGCCTTGCAGCAGCGGTGACAGCTCCAGCGCCGGATGGACGTATTCGGCAATCACACGTTCGAGCTGCGCGCGCCGCTCGCTCTGCGCGCGCTCGCGCAGATCCTGCCCCTGCCATTCCAGCAGGTCATACGCCAGCAGCACGGCCGGCGCCTCGCGCAGCACGCGCGCGTTCAGGGTCTTGCGGCCGATGCGTTGCTGAAGCAGGGCAAACGGCTGCACGCGACCGTCTTGCCAGACCACGATCTCGCCGTCGAGCACGGTGCCCGGCGGAAGCGCCTCCGCCATTGCGGACAGTTCGGGAAAGCGTTCGGTGATGAGTTCCTCGCCGCGCGACCACAGCCATGCGCTGTCGGCGCGCCGCACGAGTTGCGCGCGGATGCCATCCCACTTCCATTCGATTTGCCATTCAGTGGGCGCGCCGAGCAGGGTGTCGAAGGCATCCAGTTCCGCCTGCAGCGGGTGCGCGAGAAAGAACGGATACGGGTGCCCGGTATCGAGCGCGTGGCCGTCGACGCTGGCATCGGCCAGCAGCGCCCGATAACGCTCGGCGGTGGGCGCCTGTCCGATGTCGGTATAGCCCATCAGCCGTTGCGCCACGTGCTTGGGGTCGGTGCCGCCCACCTCAGCCAGCGCGCGCGTGACCAGCAGTTTCGACACCCCCACGCGAAACGCCCCCGTGATCAGCTTCATCAACACGAGCCGGGCATGCAGCGGGAGACCCCGGCACAGTTCAGCCAAGCGCGGCAGTACCAGCTCGGGGGGCTGCCCGCGCAACGGCAGCAGGCGTGCCTCCATCCACTCGGCCAGGCTGGCGTTGTCTGCGTGATCCGCATCCGGCAGGACGAGCGCGATCGTCTCGGCCAGGTCGCCCACGGCCTGGTAGCACTCGTCAAACAGCCATTCGGCCAAGCCGGACGTGGTCTGCGCAAAGCTGGCGAGCACGCGCACGGGCACCAGCTGGCGAGGTTTGCCGCCAGCCAGGAAGTAGACCGCCCAGGCGGCGTCGGCATCGGGCGCGGTGCGCAGATAGGCCACCAGTGCGGCCAGCTTGCCGTTGCTCGATGTGGTGGCGTCGAGCTGCGCGTACAGATCGGCAAAGGCTTTCATGACGCGGGCGTGTCCTCTGGCTCGCCTGCGGTGGGCGTATCACCTGCTCCGGCGGCTTCGCTTTCTTCGGCCTCGTCGCCATACTCGGTGGCGAAGGCGCGCGCATCCAGGCCGCGTTCGGACAGCCACCGCACCATGGGCGCAACCTGCCCGTGCGTGACATAGACACGCGTCGCGCCCGTGGCGTCGATGGCCTGCAGCAGGCCGGGCCAGTCGGCATGATCGGACAGCACGATGCCGCGATCGACGCCGCGCCGCCGACGTGCGCCACGAAGCTGCATCCAGCCGCTGGCAAACGCATCGGCATAGTCACCAAAACGCCGCATCCACGCCGTGCGTTGTGCCGAGGGCGGTGCCAGCACGAGGGCGCGCCGCAAGTCCGCGCGTGGCACGTCGGTCGCGAGTTGCGTGAGCGGCAGCGCCACGCCTGCGTGCCGATAGGCGGCATCCAGTTGCAGCATGGCGCCGTGCGAAACGATGGGCCCAATGTCGGTATCAAGGCCGGAAAGAATGCGCTGCGCCTTGCCGAACGCGTAGCAGAACACGATGCTTGCGCGGCCCGCCTCGGCATTGCCGCGCCACCATGCATTGAGCTGGGCGAAGATTTCTGCCTGCGGCCGCCAGTGGTAAATCGGCAGGCCGAAGGTGGATTCGGTGATGAAGGTATTGCACCGCACCGGTTCGAACGGCGTGCAGGTGCTGTCAGCCTCGACCTTGTAGTCGCCGGATACGACCCACACGTCGCCGCCGTATTCCAGCCGCACCTGCGCAGAGCCCAGTACGTGCCCCGCCGGATGAAAGCTCAGCCGCACCCCGTGATGGACGATGGACTCGCCGTACGGCAGGGTTTGCAGGGGGATGTCGGCTCCCAGGCGTGCGCGCAGCACGCCCGCTCCCGGGGCTGCGGCCAGGTAATGCTGGTGCCCGACGCGGGCGTGGTCACTGTGGGCATGTGTGATGACGGCGCGATCAACCGGCCGCCATGGGTCAACGTAGAAGTCGCCTGCCGGACAATACAGGCCGCTGGGCGTGGTTACGATCAGGTCCGCTGCGCTGGTCATCGATTGCTCTCATTAGATGCCCCTTCATCCGACGCCCGCGACAGCCGCCCGCGACATCGTCAGCGCAATGGCTGCTTGCGTACGGGCTCGGCACGCATGTCGGCCGGGCCCCCGGGCCCTGCGGCGGCGGCACTTGGGCCGGCCGAATCACCACCACCAGGCTGACGCGTTCCCGCGGAAGTGTCCGCGGGCTGCGTGGCGGGCGACTTCGGTGCGGAGGCCGGCATGGTGTCCGGATACCGCGACAAGGAGTGCTTTGCCGTCTTGGGTTGAACCGCTGGAGCGGCGTCTGGCGATGCCGGGTGCGGCTCAGCCGGCTGTGCAAGCGAAAGCCCGCTGCCGGTCGTCGATACCAGAAAGAATAACCAACCTGCGGCTGCTTGTTTTGCTGCTCGTAATCCCTGATGCATGCATGGCCTCCGTTGCGCTCCCGTGGCGGGAAGCAGTCGGCATGCCAGGGGTGTGGGCGCGTGACTACGGCGTGATTGCGGTGTCCTCCGTATGGAGGCTGCGTAGCGGCTGGACGTTTTTTTCAATGGAGAGGAAAAGCGGTGGTCGGCGGCCCACAATGTCGACTGTCCGGGCCAATCTGCGGCAATCCAGCTAGCCAAAAACCACCGGTCACGGAGGGTTGTGGCTCGGACGTGAACCCCAAGCAGACGGTGTTGACCACTCCGCGGGTGGAATGGGAGCGGCCTGGCCGTCTGCTCAGAAGTGGCCATCCAAGCCAAAATCCAACTCAGTTCCGTTTCAGCATTGACAGGCAACCGACGAGGGCGCGTATTTGCGTTGCGTTCTTACTTGGGTTGCCGAACATGGGAGTACGCAGGTTGTTAACTACCCCCGCGATAGCGCTCCTCTGACCTGCGTCTTTCGGCGTCCATTTCGAAGGCAAGGCGTCAGCGCCCGGTGTGCAGGGCGCATTTTTTTTGATTGAAGAAATAGAACCGGCGTGCTGGCGTGCCGAATCCTTTCGCCAAAGTTCGCCCGCAAGGCGCGATTCTTGGGTTTGTGCCGTTGGGCATAACGTGGCCCAACGTGACGGAATCAGGCATCAGCTGTCCAGACGAATTTCTTCTCACCGAGGCGCGCGCTATGCGGGTCGTGGGGTACCGCAGCAATGGAGCTCCGCCGAGTCGCGTGTTCGTTATTCGACTGTCGACCTACGGACCGTGACAATGGATCCTGCTGTTCATCGTAGGCGGCAGGGTACGTAAAGCTACATGTGCACCGCTGAGGTCCTGAAATGAACTGTGCCCTCTTCGTAGTGAATCAAGCTTCCGGTCCTGCGAAGGTGGCGCACCATTCACGTCGGCGTTCTCTAATGGACAGTGACGTTGTCCATTAGAAAGCAGGTCCGCAAGTGAACCATCCCTCAGGACAGTACGATTTTTCCTCATAGGCGCACTTCGAAATCCACCACGCCTTTACCTGGGGCTGGTTCGGGCCGGTCGCTGCCCGGTCGGTCAGGTCGCCGAAAGGTTTGCGAATTCTTGCGTCACGCGAGCGCGCAGGTGTGGCGTCGCAAAATCGAGAAACGCGCGCAACTTCAGCGGTAAGGGCGCCTGTCCTTTATGTACGAGACTGATCGGCAATGGCGGCGACTCATACTCGGCGAGCACGATGCGAAGCGCGTCGGTGCGTACAGCGTCCGCAACCTGGTAGGCCAGTACATTGATCAGTCCGACGCCGAGAGTCGCTGCCGCGATACCGGCCTCCGCCGTATTGACGGCGAGCCGTGAACGAACCGATACGGGCCGCTCTGACTTGCCGGAGCCGAATACCCAGGCGCGCTTGGAGGCGAGCACCTCGAAGGTGATGCAGTCGTGCCCGGCGAGATCTTCTGGTTTGGCCGGCACGCCATGCCTTGCCAAATAGGCGGGACTTCCGCAGATGACTCGGCGAACCGTTCCGACACCCGTTGCCATTAGCGTGCTGTCGGGCAATTCACCGATCCGGATGGCAGCATCCGCGTTTTCTTCCATCAGATGCACGACGCGATCCGTGAGCACGAGGCTCACATTGATCTCCGGATAGTGCGCGAGAAATTCCGCCACTACGGGCACGACATGCAAGCGCCCGAACACGATGGGCGCCGTCACAACGATCTCGCCTTTAGGTGCGGCGTATTCGCCCGACGCCGCGCGCTCGGCTTCTCCAATCTCTTCAAGAATGCGCCGGCACGCAGCTACATATGAGATTCCGGCCTCCGTCAGTGAAAGTTGGCGCGTCGTGCGGTGGAGCAGACGTGTCTTCAAATGCGATTCCAGTTCGCCCACCTTCCGGCTGACGGTTGCCAGAGGCATGTCGAGGCGACGCGCGGCAGCAGAAAGACTGCCCGCATCGACAACAGCGACAAGGGTCGACATCGACTCGACAAGATTCACGGGGTCTACCAATTTGTGGAAGGGTGATTCTTGAGCTTGGTGGATTCTCCTAATAATTGCAAGGCCGTATCGTTCGAAAACGGCTTGGGCATCGCAGCATGTTGCTGCGGGCACCCGAGATTGCATTGAAAGGAGAGAACCGTGAGCGACCTGTCTATGACACCCGCCAGTTCACCTGCACCCGTCTTCGCGTCACGCGGCAAGATCGTCATGATGGCGATCATCGCGGGCGCCGTGGTCACCAACGTTTATTGCACCCAACCGATCCTGCCGTTGATCAAAACGGGCTTCGGGGTCGACGTGACGAAAGTCGATCTCGTCGCCGCTGCGGCGTTGCTCGGCTTCTCCACCGGGCTGGCGTTGCTCTTGCCGCTAGGCGATCGATTCGACCGGCGCAAGCTCGTGCTCGGCCAGATTGCCCTGGCCTTTGTGCTGGCGATCGCGGCGGCTGTCTCGCCCAGCCTCTGGATGCTCATCGCGGCTTGCTTTGGTCTTGGCATGGTCAGTTGCGTGCCACAGCAGCTCGTGCCGTTCGCGGCCGTGATGTCAACGCCGAACGAGCGCGGACGTTCGGTCGGAACGGTTGTCAGCGGCATCATGGTCGGCATCCTGCTCGGTCGCACGATTGCGGGCTTGGTCGGCTCGGCTTATGGCTGGCGCGCGGTTTATGGGATGGAAGCGGTGTTCATGGTGCCCGTCTGGCTCGCTGCCGCTGCGCTCCTTCCGCGCGGCGTGCCCTCCACGAATCTTTCGTACGGCCGGCTGCTCGCTTCGCTCTGGCCGCTGGCACGGGACAACCGCCCCATTCGTGAGTCGATGATTGTTCAGGCGTTGTTATGGGCCTGTTTCAACGCCTTTTGGGTCAATCTCGCGGCGCTCCTTGCAAGCGGGCCGTGGCACCTCGGCAGTGCGTGGGCGGGTGCCTTCGGCGTCATCGGCGCAGCCGGGGCGTTTGCCGCTTCACTTGCCGGGCGCGCGTCCGACCGGTTCAAGACGCGCACAGTGGTCGGGGCGAGTATCGGGATCGCCACGCTTGCCTACCTGATCCTCTCCGGCGCGAACGCCTCGCTCACGATGTTGGTGATCGGCGTCATCGTGCTCGACATCGGTGTGCAGGCGGGGCTGGTCGCCAACCAGACACGCGCGTTCGCCGTCGATCCAAAAGCACAAGGCCGTATCAACAGCCTGTATATGACCGCGACGTTCTTCGGCGGCGCCGTCGGCACCGTGGTCAGCGGTTGGCTCATGACTGACTTCGGCTGGACGGGCATTGTCGTCTTCGGTATCGCGCTCGGGGTCATCGCCGCTGCAATCCATTTCATCGGCGCACCTCGAGCGACAGGTGCTGGGCAAAGTCCGCGTGCCGCCATGCCCGACCAAGCGAACGGCAACGCATTGAACCCAGAGCAAATCTGTCTTTTAGGTGAGAAGTGATGAGCGAAGCGAATCAAAGTACAGCGCGCCAGTTGACGCACTGCCCGGGGAACGACCCCATCCATTCCGGAGAAAGTGCTGTGCAAACGCTTTTGGGTTCCCAACGACAGCCATCGGGAGACGCTGCTTCCATTAGGAATCTGCCGGTCAGCCTATTTGCGTCGGTCATGGGTATTGCCGGACTTTCCATTGCTTGGCGTCAGGCCAGCCTGCAATTTGGGGTAAGCGTCCGGATTGCCGAGGCGGCAGGGGCTCTGGCTTTGATCGTGTTCGTCGTGCTGAGCGCGGGCTATCTCGCCAAGGCAGTGAGGCATCCTGAGGCTGTCATCGGCGAGTATCGCCATCCCGTCACCGGCAACTTCTTTGGCACGATCACCATCGCCATGCTGTTGCTTTCCTCTGTTGTTGCTCCAATGAGCCAGGCGCTCGCTGCAGTCATGTGGATAGCGGGCACCGTGTCGGCGATTGCCCTCTGCTTTGCGATTGCAAGTCGATTGCTGGGAGGAAAGATCGACGCTGCGCATGCGGTTCCTGCATGGTTTATCCCCGGCGTCGCCACATTGGACATTGCCGTCGCCGGCGCAGCCATGCCAATGCCGTGGGCGAATGAAGTCAACCTCTTCGCATTGGCCATCGGGACGATGATCGCAGTCCTGTTTTTCACGATGATCATGTCGCGCATGATTCACCATGAGCCAGTCCCCGCCGGTATGGTCCCTTCGCTGCTGATTCTGATGGCGCCGTTTGAAGTCGGCTTCCTGGCCTATACGAACATGGTGCAGCACGTCGACACCTTCTCTGCGCTGCTGTTCTACTTCGGCCTTTTCTTGTTCCTTGCGTTGGCGCCCAAGGTCTTCCGCAGGGGAGTTCCATTCGCTGCCGGGTGGTGGGCAATCAGCTTTCCAATGGCAGCGCTGACCATTGCGGCGCTGAAGTACTCTATGTTCACCCAGGTTTGGCCTGTCAAGGTGGCTGCAATCATCCTGCTCGCGATACTGAGCATCGCGATCGTGCTTCTGCTTGTCCGGACGCTGCACTGGCTTCTTAACGGCAAGCTTTTAGCCGGTTGAGATGGCGCGGTAGGGTCCTCTCGAAGTGCGGGCAAATCGCGGCAGATCAGGAGGACTCGCTCAACCCCTTCTTTGATCGCCGCAACGGACTAATGCATCGCTGGTTTCTGCGCAACGGCTGACCTGCGAATGACGGCAATGACCCGGCAAGCCATGCGGATGTGATCCGGCTCGCGCAGTGGGTCCGTACCGAGGCAGATGCGATCACGCACATGATGGCAAGCTACACGCTGAAGTACTACATCAACGGGCCGTGTCAAAGCGTCGTCGAGCACGCCGAGCAAGCCTCGAAACCTGTTCGCTCGGTCGAACTGCGCAAGGTCAACGTTGCCGACACCTGCAAACAAGTGACCATGCTGTTTCATCGCTCAACCCAGCGCGCGCCCCGTCGAACGTTGTACTGGGGCGATGTTCGTAGTCAACTTGTTGCGATGCAAGGGGACTTGCTACCCGTGAGCGTGGCTGAGGCGGCGCGGCGTCTCAATGTCGATGTACGTCAGATCTACCAGAACGCAAACACAGAGGCTCGCGTGCTGGCGGAGCGCTGGCGGCAGCATATGCGACGCCGGGGCGAGCAGAGCGTGGATAGGGCCCGAGATGCGATTGATGCCGCATGCCAAGACATCCTCAGCGAAGGGAAGGCGATCAATCTTCGCGAAATAAGAAAGCGTGTTCCGCAAGAGGTGCTCGGCAGCGTTAAAGGCGTGATCACCTTGCTGCAGGAAGCGCGGGATCGTACGGAGGCGGACTGAAGGTCACCGAAGAGTAAGAGTTCAAGACAAAAGCCGGCCATTGGCCGGCTTTTTTTGCCCGTCGGTTTTGCGACCGTTTGAGGACTGCCCGTTAAGGTGCGCCGTGCCGATAAAGCATAACGTGGCCGATCGGGTAAACAACCATAACCTGTCCAAATGGCCACTTTATGCTTAACGGCACAGCTGCTGTGCCGTTAGGCATAACGTGGCCGGCGAATAAAGCATAACGTGGCCGGAAACTAGGGGCTTAGTCTGGCGTGGCGCCAGGCCATAAAGCAAAACTTGGCCCAACGGGACGAAATAAGGCATAACCTGTCCAAACGGATTTCTTCCCATTGAGGCGCGCGCAATGCGGGTCTCGGGAAGCGGTCGCCATGGAGCCCTCCGAGCTTCTCGTTCGCCACTGGACCGTCTACGCACAGATCATGACGATGCATCCGGCTGCTCGGCCTCGTTGGACGGGCGGATGGGGTTACGTGCGTACGACTGAATCTTGGGCGCTAATCCAGGTGCGCCCGACCCTGTATTCAGCTTGGGAATTGTGGATAAGTGGAGCGTAGTCCACTTGGGCCTTCTCTAATAGACAATGACGTTCTCTATTAGACCGCAGGCGCGCAAGTGAACCATGCCGTAGGTCCGTAGACTTGTTCGCATGAGGTCCCGTGGATTCCACCACCGTCTCTGCACTCTCGACATCAACCGCATCTAAAGCGCAGTAGAGGCTTTCTGTTGGCCTTACACCTCCGTGTCGGAGCATGTCGGTACGGCAGAATCGTGATTTAAGTCTGGCTAACAACAGAAATAAAAAAGTCGATTCCTAGGCCCCTCGAAAAATCGTTGCGGAGGGGTATTCAGTGACGTTCACGCCTCCTTATGATCTCCTTAGTTCGAATTTGCCCGGGCCGGGAGTCCGATTCGACCTGATGCCGCTGGCAACCTATGGTCACCGGCCATGGTGAGCAAAAAATAAAAACGGGAGGGAAAGTTTTATGAAGGTATGGCAATCCAGCCGCGTGTGGCAATTGAGTCTGGTTGTGATGGCGGTTGCATTGGGTGTTGCCGCATGTGGTGGCGGGGGAGATTCCAGTGGTGGATCGCAGGGAGCAGGAAGTGGCACGGCGGCCCAGAACTCCTGTGCTCCGAATCTGTGCGTGAGTTTGTCGTACTCGGCACCAACACTGTTTCGTCTTCTAGCTGTCAACATCCCACCGAACAGCGCAAGCGCTACAGCCGGACTGAGTACGCACTATGTACTGAAGAGCGGTACGCTGCCACCGGGGATCACGCTCGATGCCAGTTCCGGAGCGCTGTCAGGTACGCCTACGGCAGATGGCTCCTACTCAGCCGTGGTGCAACTCACGGTGGACGGCTATTCCGGGTCGGTCAGCTCCAACGTGCAGATCACTATTACCGATCCCAAGCTGACGTACGCGGCACCTAGTTATCTCCTGGGAGCCAACTCCATACCTGTGAACGGCATGATTGCTGGTGTTGGAGCCAAGCCGTCCGCTATCACCTTCAATATGCCTACCGGCTTAAGCACTTCTGCCGTGATCTCAAAGCCCGCAGGAGTGCAGTTCAGTGTGGTCGGCAGCGTGCCTTTGCCACCCGGTCTTACTTTGGACCCAAACACGGGCGCCATCAGCGGGACACCAACCACGCCCGGGGTGTGGTTCACGAGGGTTCAGGCCGCTATCCCAGCCCAAGGTCAAAGCTTCACCGTGGTTAGCACGGCTGCTTTTTCTGTTGCAGCAGTGATTCAGGAGCATGCCGGCCAGACTGCTGCATCGGTCTCTATGCCTGTTGTTGTGGAGCCCGGCACGGCGGTGACATCTGAAGTCCTCCAAGGGGCCGGCGATTTTTCGACCACGATGGTGTTTAACCCTGCGACTCAGATCGTCACTGTCACACCTGGTGCAACGCCTCCCTCGGCCACGCCTGGAACCTATCTGGTGGCCAATTACGAACGATTTTCGCTTGGAGATGGAACTATTGCGACAGCGCGCGCCGTAGAAGTTGTTGATGGCACCATCAATGTTCACTGAGGGTGTGCACGAGCTCCGCAAGCTCATAGCCGGAATCAGCGAGGCCCTCTTTTCTTGGCACAAGCCGAACCGGAGCGCCTTAACTTTTACAAGCGGCCCGATGTCGAAAGTCCAGAGGTCCAACCACTCGCTCGAGACGACTTGCGCCGATAGGCTAGTAACTGTCGGCTTCCGGCCGAGATCGGTCTCTGCAGGATGCTCGAAATGCAAACCACTGCGGAAGATAGAGGAATTCCGCCCAGCTGCTTGGGCTACTTCAAGACATGACTATCGAAGAGCTTCACTCATTTCTAATCGGTGCGTTCGATTTGGTCACCGACCCAGTTGAGCGAGGCAGCGCTCAAACGTACTTCATCAGCAAAGCGGTGTGGCACCCGGCGGCGACCACACGAATCCTGCAGGTTCGGTGGGGTGTGAACAACGACGTCAGCCATATCAAGCTGTGCGTCTCGTCTGACAATAACAACAGTGTGTTTGTTCGCTTGCCCGTGACCTGGTCGGAGCTTAAGCAAATTGTGGCGAACGAGATTTCGCTGCATTCGGGAAATCGGATGATGAATACGTAAGCGCAAGTTTTGAAAGCCGTATCATGCAGCTCTCTGCCAGGTATGGCCTAGGGTGAGAGAGGCTTTCGGGCAGCCCTGCAGAGGCGACCCAACCTGATCTTGTCTCAGAGATAGTGTCCAAAAATTCCGTCGCTCAGCTTTTCATGGACCTGATAGACCTTTCTCAACTCACGCGTCAGGATGTCCACGCCATTTGGAAACTGGCTGATGCACCGGACCAGCTACTTAAAGGCAATGCGGCCTGGTCGTTTGAAGGTAACGGCATTCGCACTCGAACGACGTTTATGCAGGCGTTTCGAGACCTTGGCCTGTCGTTCGTTGAGCTGCCAAATTTTCTCAAGACTGCGGAGCGAACCGTCGATCTTGCAGGCTACCTTGACCCCTTCTACGACGTTTACGTAGTGAGGGAATCTAACCATCAGCGCCTGACCGAATTTGCCTCCGCGTCGCGCCGACCGGTAATCAACGCCATGTCCAACATGGGGCATCCCTGCGAGGTGCTTACGGACGCGTACTACATTGACCGCGCGATTAAATCGATCGCGCAAGCCCGCATCTGTCTCTGGGGACCGCCGACTAACGTGCTGCGGTCGTGGCATGAGTTGGCGCGCCAATTGCAGCTTTCGGTCACTCACATTTGTGATGAGCGGTTACATGAAGCACAGACGTATGTAACCTTTGCGTCAACGCCATCCGAGACCTTTGACGTTGTCATTACCGACGGCTGGCCAAGCGGCTCAGAGGGGCTTGGCCGATCGCTCACTTTGGACGATCTCGATCGCATGGGAAAACCAGTCCTACTGCCGACCCCGCCGTTCTCCATCGGGCGAGAGCTTGCATTCGACCCGCTGCACTACCAACACTTCGCTGGCTACAAGCAGAAAGAGTTGTTGCTTCCGGTGCAAAAGGCAATTCTGCGGTACGCCCTCGCTGCGAAGCCGAAACTCGGGCGCTGAACTATTTTTGCCGCAGCCAGCAAACGCAATATTTCCTCTGGCGATGAAACCGATTCGCTTACCCGCATCTGGCCTATTTCCTGAAACCGGCAGGGGTGCGGTTAGAGAAGCCCCCGGATGCCAGTTGTTGAAAGCGGTGGGCTGGCTCCCTTTCGGTCGCGGTTGTAGATGGGCTATAGCTGTCCGGTTGTACGCTTCCGGCCCCAATTTTTCTGCCTAAAAAAGGAGCTCGCAATGGATACAAGTGAGACCTCGGAAAGACCCCCAACGGTGCGGGCAGCAGTGAACATGTTATGGGCGTCCATCGGCTTTGGTTTGGCGAAAGCACTACTCGACTTTAACCACTTGTTCGTCGCGGCCACCGTGAAGACGTTCATAGCCACTGCTGTTCTAACCGTGGTCATCATGGCATTGCTTATTTTCAAGACTTCATCCGGCGCCAATTGGGCTCGAGTCACACTGCTGGTCCTTTTTGCAGTGGGTGCAATCCTGACACCAGCGACACTGTCCCTGGAATTTTCCAGGAGCTCGTTGGTGGGCGCCCTGACAGTTGTGCAGTTTGGATTGCAATTCTTTGCGCTGGCTCTACTGTTCGTAAAGCCCAGCAGGGGATGGTTCAGCAAGATCAACCACATTCGCTAGAAAGATGGGGCAATACGCTCTTCCGCCGCCTGCAGCCCATCTTGAGATGAAGCCGTTGCTGGCGGGCTGCAGCAGGCATTGAAGCCACCCGTTGTCGCCGCCGCTCCTGGACGCCACTGCAGTAGGAGGCGCGATAGGTGACCTAGCGGCTCTTTGGCGGGAGCGGAACCGAACCGCAGTGCTGAGCGTTGACGCCGAAGGTGTCGCCTGGCACGAGCGAGAGCAATTTAATGTCGCGACACACCTTGTGCGCAAGCGTTGATGGAGCTAGCAGCGATGCCCCCGGGCTCGGGCATCGGGTGCTGGCGCCATGCCCAATAGACATCAGTGCGAGTCACTCCTCAATGAACAAAGCTCTTCGATACACCCTGGGCGTGTTGGCCCTGATTGGCTTCACCCTCTCGCTGTTGGCGCACGTGATGGCGTTGTTTGGGATGAACCTTGCCACCACAGTCGCGGCCGTGTGGGACCTGCATTTTGGCATTTTTGCAGTCTTCGTCCCGTTTATATTCCTTTCGAGAAACGACTTGCAAGGAAGGCGCTCGCTGGGAGTGCTGGCCGAGAGCGTACCGCCGTGGGTAGGCGTCATCGGCGCGGCTCTTTTCATCTACGCGATGGCTAACTTCTTGCTGTTCGCTATGCACTCAGCCGGCGGCAACCCGGTCGAGCAGCATGGCAAATACTTGGTGATGAACCATGGCAAGCTTATTCGGGAAGTGACCGCTTCGGAGTATGCCGGGCTTCGGACAAATGAGCTCCGGGGATTCTCTGGGCATTGGCTCCTCTTCTACTTCGTGCCGGCGGCCTACTTCTTGTTCTGGAAGCGAAAGGAAGCCTCTTAGGCGGGTGTTGGCGCTCGTGACAGTCATGCTACCGTCAGGAGCTCCGCTCTCGGCCACCCACGGACACTCGTGTTCCCCATCTTTAGCCGCCGTCCGCTCTCGGCCAGTAGCGGTCGTTCGGTATGCTTCAGCAGCTCATTCTGTGACAGCAGCCCGAGTCTTCTCGAGGAGAAATGATGAGCTTCCGTATTGAGCTTGATGTGTCGGCTCGAGAATCTTTCGGTGACTACCGCTATTACATCTATGATGGCGACCGCTTAGTCGCTCGTTATTGGCATGACTACCGAGAGACGAGCACGGCATCGAATTTGCGGATGGATCGCGCGAGTCTTGGCCGGTTGGGCGAATGGTCGACTTCATCGAGGGTGGCGGCCCAACACCATTGGTGCTGTCGGCCCGTGCTTTGACCTATCTGGCAGGGAAGCAGGCAAAGTGAGCTGGTAGGTGTTCTACGTTGGCGTGAATGTCAACCTAATCGTCCGCGTGCCTTTTTGCCCAGGCTCAGGCTCAGGCAGCGGCAAGGGGTCGGAGCGCTCTATTGCTTTCAAAATGGCAGCGTCGTAAGACCTGACACCGCTGGATTTCTCAAGCTCTGTGCGAAGCACTGAACCGTCGGGTCCTAGGACTACCTTCACAACCGCAAAGATATTTTCGGGTGGCACTTCATCAACGACGATATTTGGCTTGACCCGCTGCCTGACTCTTTCGGCGTACGACAGGGTGGACGGCGTTAGGCTTGGTTGGACAGCCACCTGCGCGTGGGCTGGACGGTCAATGCTGAAGGTGAACGGTCTTGAAAAAGGTACGCGAGTCGCTGTACCTGTCGTGGGGTCGGTAAACGGTGCGCATGCCGTCGAGCGTACAGCCTGCACGCCTGCATCATCGAGCAAGGCATTGCCAGACGATTGGGTGACTTGTACGGAAGAGATAGTTCCGTCCGGTTCAACAGCGCCAGACACAACGACGGTGCCTTGGATGCCCATACGCCGCGCTTCCGCCGGATATAAGGGCGGCGGAGTGGTACACCCAGTAACGGGTGGGCGTATCGCCAACGAAGCTGGCGCTTGGCTGGCACATCCAGAAAGCGAACCCAATAGAACGATGCAAGCGAGCGTCGGCGCGCGATGTAGCATGACCCCCCCGTTTGTTCCCAGTCTCGCGTTTGTGTCTTAGTCTTACCCTCCAGGCTGAATGCTAGCTCAAGTGCAGTAAAGGGCGTCTGTTCAGGATCGTGACATTCGCTGACCGCGGCGGCGCCACAACGACCAGTGACAGGGCCCTAGCATGCCGTTCCTACACCCCCGCCTCAACTGAAATACTTGCAAGCGCGCGAGCGTGCGCTCGAGGCTTCGGATGCTTCCTCGATACAACTGTTCATTGAGAAACCTGAAAATGCTCACAACAAGTGACCTTGCCGAGATCATCGGAAGTCGAATCACAGAGGTAAAGATCAGCCCTGGGTCTGTAGCGTTGGTGTTCGGGGGTACCGGGCGTGCCGGTGGATGGATACTGATCCAATGCGGTTTTTCGACGGTGGACGAGAAGGAAGAAATTAGCGGGGATGCAGAATCTCCGGAGTCCAGCGCTTACCTGCAACGCTGCGTGAAGAGAGCCATTGCAGATGCCAATTTTGACGAACACAGGGTGATGACGCTGATGTTTGAGGCGAGCTCAATGCTCAAGATCATCCCCAAGCGAGATGGCTTCGAGTCGTACGTTCTGCACACGTCACAAGGGATCGTTCCCGTCATCGCAAATTAGATATGCGGATAACCCGCGGCTGGCTCCCTAACTACTGGATGTAGGGCCGCTCCCAGACGCAGTCGCCGGTACGGGGAGCTATAGTGACCAACAATCCCGAAGTTCATAAAAGAAGCAGCCCCATGAGCGCATCAGACGCCCTGCACGAAGAAGTCGGAAAATTCAAGGCGTGGGCGGCGTCGCTTCTGCCTCACCAGCGCGACTGCGGCTACGACCAATGGCAATCACTGTGGGACGCCGCGATTGCGGTTCTCGAATCGATTCCGCCAGACGAATGGAGTGAAAGGTGCCGCGCAGATCTAATCCTCGCTATCGCCCGCGACGAGGTGGAATGGATTGCGGATCAACTTGGAGGCAAACCTGATAGTGATCGGCCGAGGCCATCCTCTCCAACAGCTCATGACCTGTCCCATCGGACAATTGCAGATCCATCACTACGCAGTCGTAGTGGGTCGTTTCAAGTGCCTGCAAGGAAGATCGCACTCCATTGACCGTTGTGATTTCTGCGCCCACAGGCAGCAGTAAATCGCGAATACTCTGCCGCAACCGCTCATCGTCCTCTACGACAAGTACCCGCTGAGGTGTGGTGGCTGCACGTGCTTCCAGCGTGGTGATCGCCTGCGCGAGGGAATCGCGGGGGCTCGGCTTCAGCGTGTACCCAACCGCGCCCAGATGCAGCGCTGCTTCTGAATGGTCGGCCACGGAAACCATGTGGGCGGGAATATGCCGAGTGGCTGTGTCGTGCTTGAGCCAGTCCAGCAAAGTCAAGCCGGAATGGTCGGGCAGCGCTACGTCGAGCAGAATCCCGCAAGGCTGGTGTTCACGGGCCAACGCAAGGCCTTGTTGGGCCGAGGTGGCATGGATGCAATCGAAGTCGAGTTCGTGCGCAAGTTCGTACAAGATGCGGGCGAAGTTGACATCGTCCTCCACGACCAAGATCAACCTCTTACCTCGCGTGCGCCCGTTCCTGTCGTCGTCGAGGGATTCAATCGCGCGCACATGCTCCGTTGCAACCGTGCGTGAGGGCGTCATCGGAGCTGTCTCGGGCGCGACCGGTGCATTTGGGTCGTCCGGCGTCTGGACCAGAGCCGCTAACTCGGCATCTGCACGCTCATACCGGACTGGTATCTTCAGCGTGAAAGTTGTTCCTGCACCGACCTCGCTTTGTACGCTGAGTCGCCCGTGAAGCAGATGAGTCAGTTCCCGCGAAATCGACAGGCCGAGCCCCGTGCCGCCAAAGCGGCGGTTCGTGGTCGCGTCGGCTTGTTGAAACGCTTCGAAGATCAGGTCCTGTTTTTCAGGGGCAATGCCAATTCCGGTATCCCGTACCTCAAAGGCGATTTCGCTTGCGCCGATGAGTGCCACGCGGAGGACGACGCTACCTTGCTCTGTGAACTTGAATGCGTTCGACAGCAAATTGCGTAAGACCTGCTGCAAACGTGAGCCGTCGGTTTCAATGACGGCGGGCAAATCGGGGGCTCGCTCGATGCTGAAAGCCAGCTTGCGGTGCTCGGCAACCGGCGCAAAAATGCGGCGAAGCTCCTCGGCCACTGAGGTCAACTCAATGGGCTCGGGTACCAGCGTCACCTGACCTGCTTCAATCTTCGCAAGGTCGAGAATATCGTTGATCAGATTCAGTAAATCCGTGTTGGCAGCGTGGATCGTCGACGCGTATCGGATCTGATCCTCGGACAGGTTGCCCTCTCGATTATCCTGCAGTAGCTTGGCAAGAATCAGTGCACTGTTAAGCGGCGTGCGCAACTCGTGCGACATGTTTGCAAGGAACTGGGACTTGTACTGACTTGCGCGCTCGAGCGTCCGCGTATTCTCTTCGAGACGCCGTTGTGCCTCAACCAAGTCTTGGCGCTGCGACTCCAATTGCTCGGTATGGTGCTCAAGGCGAGCGTTCGCCTGCTCGAGCTCTGTCTGCTGAATCTCCAAGCGAGACTGGGATTCCATCAGAGCCTGGGTGCGCTCTTCCAGCTCTTCGTTCGAGACGCGCAGCTCTTCTTGCTGAACTTGCAGTTCTTCGTTCAAGCGCTGTGCCTGTTCCAGTGCCTGCTGCAACCGTTCCCGATATTGCACCGCATTGATAAAGGAACCGACACTGGAGGCCAGCTCTTCCAGAAACGTCTGCGCCCGCTTATCGACCGGCGCCATGAAGCCCAGTTCCAGGACACCGTTGCGTTTGCCTTCGCTTTCCGTCGGAATCGCTAAAATCTCAGCTGGCTGGCCTCGTCCCAGCGCCGATGTCACCTTCAGGTAATGATCGGGCAGGGGGGCCATCTTGAGAGTATGCCCGTCCAAGACGACCCGCCCTGGTATTCCCTCGCCCAAGGCAAATCCATTGCCCGCGCCCGCCGCGTCATGGACTAAGCCATAGGTTCCTGCTGCTACCAACGTGTCCTCGTGGTCGAGAACGTACAGCGCACCAACAATCACGTCGACATGGCGAGCCAGGAACGTCAGTACCGTGTTGGCGAGATCCGCATGGGTGTAGCGTCCAACGACTTCTGCGGCCAGTTCAATTTGGCGATCCCGCTTCCAGGCTTGCTCCGTAAGCGCCCGCGCCTGCTCAGACTGCTGGGCGAGGACGGCTTCGTACGCACCCGAAAGGGAAGAAAGCTCGCGTCGGCCGAACCATGCAAGCACTCCAGTCAGCACTAGCATGCAGATCGGAAACGCCGTGATCGTTACCGTAGTCAAGAGACGGGCAGCATCCGCGCGCTCCTTGCGAAGGCGATATTCGGTGTCGAGAAACGTCAGCAGTTCGCGCTGTGTGTTCTCGGAAATCTGTCGACCTCGCTCGAGCTTAAGCAGATTCTGGTCATCCGAGTGCGCCGCGCGCAAAGCAATGAGGGACTCGGCCACACTGGTCCAACTTTCTTGAAGCGCGATGATTTTGTTGATCCGCTCCACCTGGGCAGAGTTGTCGGCAACCAACTTTTTCAAAGCAGCAGCTTGTGTGGACAAGGTCGAGCTGCTCAAGGTGTAGGGCTCAAGGAAACGGTCCTCGCCGGTCAGCAAATATCGTTGCACTCCGCCCTCACGTTGCGAGGTCAGTTTGGCTAATTCGTTTCCGCCGGCAATGACACGCTCCGTGTGCTCGACCCAATTCATCGCATTGAGCAAGTAAAGCAGCAGCGCAATGAACACGATGACGCTGAAGAATCCAACACCTAGCGGAAGGATAACGTTGCGTCGCAATATCGAACGGAACCGCTGGGTGTCTATGGCCTGTGGGACGGTCATGCGTTTTGAAGAAAGAAGCAGCATTGGGGTATGAGCGACGGCGCACTGGAGCAAGTATCAGGCCAAGCAGTGCGACCCAGCCAGCAGTTACAAACGTGTGAGTCCCCCGCAATCGGGATGTAACTTTTACACGCGCGTAATGGAAAACTAGCCGGAGATTCTGGCGGTTAGCGCGCCCCCGCCAGCCGTTGATCTAGGCAAGCCTGTCGGAGCGAAGAGCATGCTGAAGACGCCAAAAAGAGAAGCGGTCCGCAGATTGCGGGCTTGAACGCGGACGCGGGTCTCGACGACCGTCGCCAGCATACTGTGTGTTACCTAGTCCTGGAAGACCGGTATGTGTTTCGCCGTATGGACGTGCTATCTCTTGCAAGGCAGCGCGACCTATGTGCGGGCTTTTGATTAAGAAGACCGAGCAAATTTCGCTCTACGCCTAAAAAACTGAAGAGCGACGTGGATTGTTGCGAAAGTCAACTGGTGGCCCATGAATGCCCTTGGCTGACGCGCTGGTGCAAAGCGGTTTTCATTGTCAGCGTTCTTATTTTTCAGCGTGAGAATCGCTAACGGAAGTGTCTGCGCCAAGAGCACCTCCGCGCTCCGCCTCTGCCATGTGTGCGATACGCAAGTAGGCAGCCGCCAAGCGGCGCAGATCGTCTTCAGTCGCCTCTTCGATCCCGATCAGACGATTGTCTGCAGTACGGTGGGACGCAAGCAATTCATTGAGCTTGAGATGTAGTGCAATACTGTCTTTGTTTTGGGACTGTTGAATGACGAATACCATCAGGAAGGTAATGATGGTCGTACCTGTGTTGATGACGAGTTGCCACCGGTCGGAATAGTCAAATAGCGGCCCCGTCACAGTCCAGACGACAATGGCAAGAACCGCTGCACCGAATGCGTAGGGCGAGCCGGCCCATCGAGTGACAAACGCCGCAAACGCATCAAATAGCCGTGTAATGCGGCCTGGCCGGGCATACGCAGTGGTATCTGTATCGGGGACAGTTTGGAGCTTGCCGCTGCGCTCATCTGAAAGTTGCTTGTTCATGGGTTCGACGCCACTGGTCGGCTCAATACGGTAAAGGCGCTATGCGCGCGCTGAGCGATGACACTAAGGACTTACCGAATATGACCTCTCCACCTTTCGCAGGCAGGTGTGCTCTTTGCAGCTAGCTTCTATGCTGGCGTTGCTGGGTCTAGCATTCCGTGTGCCCACTTTCTTCTTTTCTGTGTCGGTTGCGCCAACACTGGATTTGCTGCGAAGAACAGGATGGCATGCACCAAAAGGGCAGACACTTTGAGATGTCTCTCCGCGTGCAATAGCGAGCCCTACGCGCCTCGTTCGGCGCCGCTCTGTATCAGCACGAAAACCAGCGCGCAAAGCTGGAACGGGAGCCAGACGTCTAACCCCATCTTCTGCACGCTCCGCCGAAGAAAGAGGCGTCAACTGCTGCGCGCAACCTCGCCATCGCGTTCGAGCACTACAACGAGCAGCATCCCCATAGCGCGCTGAAATGCCGCTCGCCACGCGAGTTTAGGCGCAGGACGGAATCATCAACTCAAGTGTGAGGCGGTGGCCGGAAATGCGGGGGCAAATCCACCGCCATCCACACGTAGCGGCGCGCCGGTAGTCGCGGAAGCCTGCTCAGAGCACACGTAGATGATCATGTAGGCCACTTCATCGGTGGTCGCGAAGCGCTGGATACCGCCTTCGATGACTGTGGCGCGATAAGCGGATGGCGAAATTGTCGGTCGACCGACCGCCTTCGGCCAAGACCCGTCATATGAGTGAGGGCCTTCAAATGTCCGTTCTGGTGTCAGTTTCTGCCGGTTCGTGCAAGTCCAACGGATTCCAGTCGGGGGATGAGCCGATTACTGTGGCACCTCTGTTGGCGAGGAGATGATAGTCACTGATCCGCTCTCGCATTGGCGGATCAGTCCTAAAGGAAGGTCAACTGCGACATCCCTTCTGGCTAAGACAAATCGGCAGTCGACCTCGAAGTAACACATTCCGGGGATGTCGAGCAGTTCGAACACCAGCTCGCGGAGCCTGCCACCTGAGACGGGGCGCTCGAAGCTCACACCATCGACGCCATCCGCGCGATTCCCGCCTACGAAGCCAATTTCACAAAGATCGTCCCCATCTGGGATGAATTCCACGGATTGGCCAATGTCGCTCACTGAACCATACCGACGTAGCACAGAAACCACTGAATTATATGGAACGCTCCCAGCCTGCCCATCTGCGAATTTCTGAACGAATACGGTGTAGCTCATGGTTTCGGACAAATAGAAGGTCGAACGGACACGGAGAGCAAACTTTACGCGGTTCCCATACCGTCCAATCCCGGGCAGCCAAATTAACACGCTCCAAGCTCTTCATCGAAGGACCGTTGCTGAGCTTCGTCACGTCGGTCGAGACGCCTATCACGTAATTCTGCGATGGGTCGACAAGCGTCGGTGGCGTCGGGCGGCAATCGGCCATAAGCAGTCAGTGTCCAGTAGGCCGAATCCATCAGAAAACAGCTCCGCCGGTCTTCACTATTTGAAAGTGACACGTGTGAGTAGAATTTTCTAATGGCCGCAAGTAGAACTGCCTAACCTCGAAAATATCGTCGAAAAGCGAGAGAACATAATATCCCTCAGTGCTGAGGACCGCGGATATTCTCCAGCGTCTATTATCGGTGGTGCTAATGTGGGCTTGCTCGCGAAAGCAATCTCCATTGGCGTACTCCACGATACCCACAATCGTATTGTCGTCAATATAGTCAGAAGACCGCAGCAGAAAAGAATGCGAAAGGCTAAACCAATTATCCCCCCGCCCCGCGATTCGTCCTGAAGAGTAAGGCCCGTCGCACTTCCACTGGAGGGACAAGCGATTGTCAGCATCACATTGGTAACGCTCCACACGAAGAACGTCCGCAGTCTCAGCGCTTAGCACTCGCTCAAAAACCGCGTGCCTGGGCGCCATATTCTCGCAAGTTCGAAGTGCGCACCCCGTAAGCTTGCTATTGACCGTATATTTATCAGCGTCGATGCCAACTGAGGAGCGGAACTCCTTCTGGGCTGCAGCGAGATCCTCTGGCAGCAAAATACCTGCGTGTGCCTGTTTAGTCAGTAAGACGCCGATAGCCATCCCGCAAAGCAGCTGGCGGATTAGTCGATGTGTTCGCATGATCACAGACACTACCAGCCTCGATAGGCAACTTGCTATCCGCATGGTTGGAATTTGTTGCCAATATGCGACTACCAACTAAATCGAAGCAGATTGAGTCGCGTGACCTCGGCGATCTTCTTTTCTTCTTCTGTCTCGGGCGATTCGAGGAAATGCGTGGTCATCGCCCTCGGCACGCGCATCTTCGGGTTGGAGAAGTACTCCATCACCATCCGCGTGAAGTCGTCGAGCGACATGATGGCGCCGTACTCGTGTACGAACCGTCGATAGTCGGCTTCGATTTGGGCGGAGTAGCACATGCGCGGCTCCCGTGGGTGAGGCCATGATAGATCAGCGGCGAGACTTGGCAATTCGCTCCAACGCGGCTTCCTCATCGGGGAACCATCGCAATGGCGGCGCATTGGGCGAAGGTTGCTGCCGGAGCGACTGAAGCAGGGCAGTGAGACGGTATTCGAACGGTCGCTCGATGCCAGTCACCTCGACCACCGTCGCGACATAGCGAGCCCAATGAACAGCTTGCCGTAGGTGCCAAATCTCCCAAATCAGCCGATGCACGTCTGGTGTTCGGCTCCGCTCCCAAATCTCTTTGATTTCTTCAACCGTGAGCCGGGGCGGTTCTTTGCGTCGGCCACCCCCCACACCCGGCCCGATCGCGTACGGCGTGCCGGAAATCTCCATCTTCGATTCCTCGATGGGCTCCCATTTCTCGACCACCCGGTAACGCCCAGGTCCCGGCGCAAAAAACTTCGCAGCATCTTCCTCGCTCATGTGGTGGCGAGTGGATTTCCAGTTCTTTTTCCCCGCTTCCATGTAGCGATAGCGGTGGATGAAGCGGGACGGAGAAGGCGTTGCCATGATTGCAGAGTACTGTATGGATATACAGTATCCGAGGCCTGACCCTACGCGTCAACGTAGACAATGCAGACGTGGACGCAGAGGCACCTCGTGGGGGGCTGAAGCATTTCTTTAGGCAGGAGCGATCCGCGCCATCTCGCGGGTGATCAGGCCGCTACGTGCGGTCTGCGGGGCGCTGGCGGGGACCGACGCGAAAGGGGAGGAGGCTGGGGAGGCCAGTGCCGCGACCCGGCGCGCGCCGTTGGGACCCCGCCTCACCTGCGCGCTTCATTGAGCTGTTTTTATGCAAGCGCATGAACCCGCTAGATCGGGTCTGGGCATCGTGCCGTAGAGGGATCAGCGCCTAAGCGAATGTATGCGACCTGATGCAGTCAACCTATGCGCATATTGCCAATGAGATTCTCAGCAGCCGTTCGGTCGGTAAGGGTAGACATGCAGCAACCCGTAATCGGGCGCCAAAGCCAGCTCGGCGGCCTTACGCGGTTCCTGAAGAGCGGCTCCGTGAGGCAAGCCATGTGACAGCCGCAAATACGAGGCAAATGACTACGACGCTTGGCCGACCGACATGCGCTGCGAAGCCCGCCAGAGCGAGGTCGACAACGATGCAAAGGTTCAGAATGAGTTTTCTCACATGCCGCCTGGTTTGTCATGTCTTGGGGAACAGCATCGGAAAAAGGTAATTTCCGTGACCCCACCCCAAAAAGCAACGTATCCCTTTGATCTACCACCACTTTTCGGATTACCCCTACAAGGTAATGTTGGGTAATCGAAAAGGTAATCCCCTCCTAAGTCCTTGATTTTTATAGGTCGTGGCAAGGCGAGAGATGACTCTCTACAAAGGTAATGAGATTACCTATAGGTTACCAAGAAATTACCTTTCCTCGATATCCTGCAAAGCCTTGCCCCACAACGGTTTGCGGCCGACAGGGCTTGAGAGATTACCGAGATTACCTTTTTCCGATGGCGTCCTGAGATTCTGTCCGGCGGCTATGTTGCCGCCGGCCGCGCCGCTTCGAGTTCATCCAAGTAGTCTGCCCAGCGCTGCATCATTTCCCTGCGCTGGGGGAGAAACGTGGTTCTGTTGTATGCCCTGCCCAGGGGATCTCGAACCTTGTGCGCGAGCTGCGCCTCGATGACTGGTACGGGGATACCGAGCTCTTCATCGAGCAAGGTTCTGGCCATCGCCCGGAACCCGTGAACGGTCATGGTCTGGCCGTCATAGCCGAGGCGGCGCAGGGCTCCAGTGAGGGAGTTGATGCTCATCGGCCGGGTCGATGTGCGGATGGAGGGGGAGAGATATCTGCCGTGGCCCGTGAGGCGGTGCAGCTCCTGGAGCAGTTCGACGGCCTGACGTGACAGCGGGACGATATGGTCGGCCCGCGCTGCCTTCTGCGCCTTGCGGCCCTTCATCCGCTCTGCGGGGATCTCCCACGTGGCGCCGTCGAGGTCGAACTCTTCCCATTTGGCCTCGCGGACTTCCCTAGGCCGCTGAAACACCAGGGGCGAAAAGCGCAGTGCGCAAAGCACCGAGAAACTGCCTGTGTAGCCGCGTATCGCGCGGAGCAATTGGCCGATCTCATCTTTGTTGGTGACGGCCGCGAAGTGGCTGATCGGCGCAGGCGCCAATGCACCTCGCAGGTCTGCGGTGGGGTCGCGTTTGGCTCGCGCCGTCAGCACTGCATAGCGCATGACCTGGCCAACGGCGCCTTTGACGCGGTGAGCCGTCTCTACCGTGCCGCGCGCTTCGATGCGTTGGAGCACATGCAGGATCTCCGGCGGCTCGATCTGAGCAATCGGGCGTTTGCCAATGATGGGAAACACGAAGCGTTCAAGCCTGCTGAGAATGTTCTCCGCGTGCTTCGCGTTCCAGGTCGGCAGAAACTTGAGATGCCACTCGCGCGCGACTGCCTCAAACGTATTTTGGGCAGCGCTGCGCGCCATGATTTTGATAGTCTTGCGTGCGAGCGCGGGATCGATGCCGGCAGAAATTTGCTTGCGCAGTGTCCAGCTCTTCTCGCGTGCGTCACGCAGGCCGACGTCTGGGTAGACGCCGATCGACAAGCGCTTTTCTTTCCCGTCGATCCGATACTTGAGGCGCCACCATTTGCCGCCCGAGGGCGACACTTCGAGGTAGAGGCCGTTGCCATCAAAGAGGCGTTGCAGCTTGTCGGCCGGCCTGGCGTTTCGGATTGCGATATCAGTTAGTGACATTTGGGGGCAACTCATTTTGGGGGACCAAACTTGCCCCCAATGTTGCCCCCAGAGTTGTCGCGCTGCCAACGAATGGCAATGGACGACAGCAGACGAAGATCGCCCGCAAAGCCTTGTAATACCGCGATTCTTGAGTTTTGTTGTTTCTCAATAAATCATCAGATGGTGGGGCGTACAGGATTTGAACCTGCCTGCCTGCGCCGGTAAACCGCCGCCGCTCGACCCATGAGCTACCGCCCCGCCTTCACTATATCGACGCTTCCTGAGAAAACCCGAGTCGGGACATCCCCCTAGCCGGATCGGTCAGTGCGTCGCGCCCGCAGGGGCATCCGGATGCTCTACACCGGAATGATTCTGCGCCGGCGCAAGTCGTCAAAGATGCGCATGAACATCGCTTCCGTCTCCACGAATTCGTGAAAGCCGAAGCGGCGTGCCTTGGAGCCGTCACCGAACATGTCGTAATCCCACGAGAAGACGAAGTCGGCAAAGCGCCACGAAGACACATCGCCGTAGGGCGTGTTCGCCAAACCATGCCTGGCGATCATGCTTTGCCAGAGCGGCGCCTTGTCGGCCATGACGGTGTTGAGCGACAAGGGCAGCGGCGGGGCGACTTCCAGATCAAAGTACCGCGCGATCCTGGGCCACATTTCGCTCCAGCGGAACAGGTCGCCGTTGTTGATGTTGAAGGCCTGGTTGGCGCAGCGCGGGTCGGTGGCGGCCCACACCGTGGCGCGGGCCAGCAGGCCGGCATCGGTCATTTCCAGCAGGTGGTCGTATGCGCCAGGCTTGCCGGGAAAGCGCAGCGGCAGGCCGAGTTCTTTCGAGATCGACGCGTACATGGCAATGGCCACGGCAAGGTTCATCGGGTTGCCCAGCGCGAAGCCGCCCACCACCGCCGGGCGAATGGCCGACCATGTCCATGTCTTGCCCGCCTGGCGTGCTTCCAGGAAGGTCTGCTGGTCGAACATGAATTCCGGCGGCATGAAATGCGCATCGGTCTCGCGCGCCGGCGTTTTGAACGGGCCGAGGTGACCGCCGTAGACCTTGTAGCCCTGCATCAGGCTGATGTGCGCGAGGCGGGGCGACGCGGCTTCGATGGCGTCGACCGCGTTGATCAGCATGGCAAGGTTGGGCGGAACGAGTTCAGCCCAGGTCGGGCGGTCCTGATAAGCGGCGTAAAAGAGGTGCGTGACCTTGTCCAGTTCGCTGAGCTTGGCGCGCGTGTCGGCCGCGTCGAGCAGGTCGACGGCGATGTGCGTGATGCGCTCCGTCGATGCGCCGCCGCGGCGCGAAAGGCCGACGATGCGCCAGTCATCCAATGTGGCGAGGTGCTCGACCAAGTTGCGGCCGATCACGCCCTGCGCGCCCACGACGAGCGCGACTTTGTCCGGTGTAGTCATGTTGATATTGGGGCGAGCCCAATGTAGCAATGGGAATGGCCACCAGTATGAGAACGCCCGGATCTGTGCGGTAGACTGCCTGAAAGCACATCATCTATGAATTGAAATCACAATGTCGCGGCTTGATGTCAATCGCTTTGGCGAGATGGAAGTCTTCGTGCGGGTGGTGGTGGAGGGCGGTTTTTCCGCCGCGGCGCGCGCGTGCCGGATGACGCCGTCGGCGGTGAGCAAGCTGGTGGCACGGTTGGAGACCCGCCTCGGCGCGCGCTTGGTGAACCGCTCCACGCGGCGCTTGCAGCTCACGCCAGAGGGTGCCGCGTTCTACGAGCGCAGCGTGACAGTGCTGGCCGATCTGGACGAGGCGGAGCGCGAGGCTTCCGCCGGGGCGCAGCCTTCAGGGCGCTTGCGCATCAATTCGAATGTGCCGGTCGGCACGCATGTGCTGCTGCCGATCGTGCCGGCGTTTCTGGCGTGTCATCCGGAGGTGTCGCTCGACATTGCGCTCACGGATCGCGTGGTCGATCTGCTGGAAGATCGCACCGATGTTGCCCTGCGCAGCGGGCCGCTGAAGAGTTCGCGGCTGGTGGCGCGCAAGCTCGGGCAGACGCGCTTGATGGTGGTAGCGTCGCCGGCCTATCTGGCGCGCGCCGGCACGCCGCGCACGCCGGCTGATTTAGCGCGCCACAACTGCCTGACCTTCAGCTACGTACGTGCCGAAAACGCCTGGCCCTTTGCCAAGCGCGGTCGCCGCGCCGAGTTCACGCCGCAGGGCAACACGCAGATCAGCGATGGCGAGGCGCTGCGGGCTGTGGCGATGGCCGGCCTGGGGTTGGCGCGCCTGGCCGAGTTCCAGGTGCGCGCCGATCTTGAGGCGGGCCGCCTCGTCCCCGTCCTGGAGGAGTACAACCCCGGCGAGACCGAAGACATCCATGCTGTCTATGTCGGCCAGGGAGCGCATCTGCCCGCGCGCGTGCGGGCGTTTCTCGATTTTCTGGTCGCGCACGTGAAGATTGCCTAGGCTTGCGATCCCCCTCCCTGGAAGGGCGTGGGCTTCACATTCTCAAAACGCCTTCAAGTTGCCAAATGCCGTGCCGTTTACCGCCACATAACGTGTGCATGAACGGGGGAAGACGCAATGTCACAGCATTCGCAGCACGAAGTCGATGAACGTACCAATCTGACGAACAACAACCGCTTTGAGCTGTTGTTGTTCCGCCTGGGCGAATCTGCACGCTCCAACCAGCGCGAGATGTTCGGCATTAACGTGTTCAAGGTGCGCGAGATCATGGTCATGCCGCCTGTGACGCATGTTGCGGATGCCGGCGCCCATATCCTGGGTGCGGTCAACGTGCGCGGCCAGATCATTCCCGTGATCGATCTCGCCAGCGTGATCGGCACCAAGAACGGCAATGCCAACATCCTGCTGATTACCGAATACGCGCGCTCCACCCAAGGCTTTGCGGTGGAAGAAGTGGACGAGATCGTGCGCCTCGAATGGAGCCAGATCTTCCCGGCCGAGGCAAGCGTGGGAAGCAGCAACATCACGAGCCTGGCGCGCCTGGACGGCAACGCGGACAACTCGCGCCTGGCGCAGGTCATCGACGTTGAGCAGATTCTGGTCGATGTATTCCCGACCCGCCGGACCGATCTGGCGCCCGACAACGACGAGCGTCCGATCAAGCTGCCGCCGGGTGCGAAGCTGCTGGTGGCGGATGATTCCGGTCTCGCGCGGTCGCTGATTGCCAACGGTCTCGAAGCCATGGGCGCGCCGTATCTGATGACCAAGAGCGGTCAGGAAGCGTGGGATACGCTGCAGAACATCGCACGCGATGCCGCCCGCGAAGGCAAGACGGTGCGCGACAAGATCGCACTGGTGCTGACCGACCTTGAAATGCCCGAGATGGACGGCTTTACGCTGACCCGCAAGATCAAAACAGAGCCGGCGTTCCAGTCGATTCCGGTGGTGATCCACTCGTCGCTGTCGGGCTCGGCCAACGAAGACCACGTACGCCGCGTCGGCGCCAACGGCTACGTCGCCAAATTCGAAGCCAACGAACTGGCACAGGCCATCGCCTCTGCGCTGGGCTAAGCGCTAAGCCGGCATCAGGGCCCCGGGCGGCGTGCAATGCGCCCCCGGGCCCTGCGTTACTTCCGGCTGTGGTGGCCTCCACCCAGCGGGTCGACGACGATCATGGTGCGATCGAGCAGGCCGTTGTCGTCAAAGAGCGCGTTGAAATGCGCCTGCTGGGTCCCGGCGACGTACATCCGATATGACCAAGCCTCCCGCTTCATCAGCGGGTAGTACTGCGTCGGCTCTTTTGGTGTGCCGAAGCGCTCAAGTACATCGCGCTTGGTCCACACACCGGGGCGTGCCTCGTAAATCTCCTTCTCTGTCAGCATTTGCCGGTAGCCGGTGAGCTTGCCGTTGGCATCGAAATCGGCGGCATACACCTCATGCCCGAGGGGCTGCTTGGAATAGATCCAGCGGTGCGTGCCGCCCGCCAGCTGATAGGTTTCGGTGGGTGCCCCAAAGGTTTCTCGCACGGCACTTTCTGGCTGGCCGATCATCTTTTGCGCGGTTTGCACAGGGGTAAGCGAGGCGCACGCGCACAGGGCAAGTGCCGTCAGGCTGATCCAACTGCTGAGTCGTCTTGGCATGGCGTTCTCCGGAAGAGGCGGGATTGACCTTCAGGATGGTAAACACCGCCGCCGCACGAATTATTCCCTCGATCCAAACTGGCGCCCGTGCTGCACAACATTGGTGCGTTCAACCGGGTTTGCGGGCGCTGGCGGCGACGACGCGGTGCACGAAACGCAGCTTGTCGATTACCGGGGATGCCAGCGTAAACGGGTAGCCATCTGGCTGGCCCAGGCTGCGATTCAGGCTGTTGAGCACGTAGGTGAGCGGAAACCAGCGGCTCATCAGGTTGTTGAAGCTCGCTTCTTCCACGGGGGTCTGGTCCGTCAATTCGGGCTCTTGCGGATGGTCTGGCAGCAGAGCCAGTCCATACGACACGGCGGTGTCCAGGGCGTCGACCATGTGCAGGTAGTGCGCCCAGGTTTCAGCCCAGTCTTCCCACGGGTGCATGGTGGCGTAGGCGCTGATGTAGTGCTGCGCCCAGTCGGGCGGCGGCCCGTTGTCGTAATGCGCCTTGAGGGCCTCGGCATAGCTGGCGCGCTCATCGCCAAACAACTGGCGGAACTGGGGCTCCCACATCGGTTTGCCGGCGATCAGGCGGTCAAAGAAGTAATGCCCGGATTCGTGGCGGAAGTGGCCGAGCAGCGTGCGATACGGCTCGCGCAGCTCGGTGCGGGCTTTTTCGCGCGCGGCATCATCGGCTTCGGCAATGTTGAGCGTGATGCGGCCGTGGTCGTGGCCGGTCATCACCGGCTCGCTGTCTTCCTTGCTTTCCAGAAACGCGAACTCCAACCCGGTCTCGGGGTTCTCCTGCCGCGATTCCAGCGGCAGCCCCAGCGTTATGAGCGTATAGAGCAGCCGGCGCTTGGCCACCTCCATCTTGTACCAATAGAACCGGTTTTCCGGCACGGTCAGGTCGGGGATGGTGTTGGTGAACTGGCAAGCGCGACACAATGTGTCGGGCGAATCGGCCGGGATCATCCAGTTGCAGACATTTTCGACCGCGTAGTTGTGGCATTGACGGTAGAGCCCGCCCTGTGCATCGGGGTGAAGGCTGCGCCAGCGCTTGTCGGCGGCATTTGCCGTCTCCGGCGGCTGCCCTGTCTGCGCTGCCTCGGACGGCTCGTCGACAGGTTCAAACGCGCTGATCTGGCTCACGTCAGGCAGGTAGCCGAGCAGGGCATTGCAGCGCTCGCACAAGACGTTTTCGAAAAAGACGAGTTGCTGGCAACGGTTGCAGTGGAACGTTTTCATGGCGGTCCGGGGGCGGGGCAGGGGCTGGCGTCTTGGGGGTAGCTTTCCACACAAAGAGGGTGGCGTGGCGGCGGCCAGCTGTACAGCACAGCAAGCGTTGTACCGCATTGGCGTGTCATACGCACGGAGGGGCATGCGTGGCACGATGGCCCGCCGTCCCGAGCCCGGTATGCCGCGCCAGCGGCATGAACCTTGCTTTAACCGGCCGCCGGCACGGCGCCGGCACGCCATTACGAGCCACCGAGGAGTCCGTGTGTCGATCCGAGTCGCGCTGAACCACGTTACCCATTATCGCTACGACCGGCTCGTCGAGCTGTCACCGCAGGTGGTGCGCCTGCGGCCAGCGCCGCACTGCCGCACGCCCATCCATTCGTATTCCATGCGGGTGGAGCCGGCCGAGCATTTCATCAACTGGCAGCAAGACGCGTTTGCCAATTACCAGGCGCGGCTGGTGTTTCCGCACAGGACGCGCGAATTCAAGGTGACCATCGACCTGGTCGCCGAGATGGCGGTCTACAACCCGTTCGATTTCTTCCTGGCGCCCGAGGCGGAGTCGTTCCCCTTCAGCTATGCCGACGACCTGGCCGCAGAGCTGGCGCCCTACCTCGTCAAGCGCGAAATGACGCCGAACTTTGCGGCGTTTGTCGCCAGCATCGACCGCACGCCGCGCCGCACGGTGGATTTTCTGGTGGGGCTGAACCAGCGCCTGCAGCACGACATCCGCTACCTGATCCGCATGGAGTCCGGGGTGCAGACGCCGGAAGAGACGCTGTCGCTCGGCTCCGGCTCGTGCCGCGACACAGGCTGGCTGATGGTGCAGACGCTGCGGCAATTGGGGCTGGCGGCGCGCTTTGTGTCCGGCTACCTGCTGCAGCTCACGCCTGACGTAAAGGCCGTGGATGGCCCCAGCGGCACCGAGGTCGACTTTACCGACCTGCACGCCTGGTGCGAGGTCTACCTGCCGGGCGCTGGCTGGATCGGATTTGACCCCACTTCAGGCCTGCTGGCGGGCGAGGGGCATATCCCCGTGGCCTGCACGCCGGAGCCCGGCAGCGCGGCGCCCATCTCGGGCGCGGTGGACGAATGCGAGGTCGAATTCGAGCACACGATGTCGATCACGCGCGTGCTGGAAGCGCCGCGCGTGACCAAGCCCTACACCGAGGCGCACTGGGCCGATGTCGTGCGCATGGGTGCGCAGGTGGACGCCGAACTCGACGCCATGGACGTGCGCCTGACCATGGGCGGCGAGCCCACCTTCGTGGCCGTGCGCGACCGCGATGCCGCCGAGTGGAACACCGATGCCCTCGGCCCGACCAAGCGCAGCTACGCCGTGGCGCTCATGGACAGGCTGCGCCAACGCTATGGCGCCAACGGCTTCCTGCATATCGGCCAGGGCAAGTGGTACCCCGGCGAGCAACTGCCGCGCTGGGCCCTGTCGCTCTACTGGCGCGCCGATGGGCAGCCCTGCTGGAACGATCCCACGCTGTTTGCCGACGAACGCGAGCCCGGCCGCTACACCTCTGCCGATGCGCAGCGCTTTCTGCATCATCTGGCGCGCAAGCTGTCGGTTGACGAGCAGTGCATCCAGGCCGGCTACGAAGACACGTGGTACTACCTCTGGCGCGAGCGGCGCCTGCCCGTGAATGTCGACCCGTTTGATTCGCGGCTCGACGATGAAATGGAGCGCGTGCGCCTGCGCCGCGTATTCGACGCCGGCCTATCTGCCGTGACGGGCTACGTGTTGCCGCTCGCGCGCAATGACGATGCCACGCTGGCCGGCCCGCGCTGGGTCACCGGCCCGTGGTTCTTCCGCGATGAACGTATGTACCTGATTCCGGGCGATTCGCCGATGGGCTATCGCTTGCCGCTGGACTCGCTGCCGTGGGTCAGCAAGAGCGACTATCCGTATCAGCATGCGCACGATCCGTTCGGCCCAAGCGCGCCGCTGCGTACGGCGGCCGAGCTGCGCATGCAATACCAGGGCGAGTCTGCCGGCGCGGGAGCGAAAGCCGCATCGGCCACATCTACTGAACGGGGCACCGGCTTGCGGGCCGATGCTCGCCTGCCTGCGCAGAACGAATCCGCTTCATGGGTCCATCGCACCGCGCTGTGCGTGGAAGCGCGCGACCCGGCCCGGGCTGCCGGCCCCAAGGTCGAGAACGACACCTTCGGTTCCGGACACAGTCAGCTGCACGTTTTCATGCCGCCGTTGACGGAGCTGGACGACTATCTCGACCTGCTGGCCGCCGTGGAAGCGACCGCCGCCGAGTTGCAGGTGCAGGTGGTCATCGAAGGCTATCCGCCGCCGCGCGACCCACGTCTGAAGCTGCTGCAGGTGACCCCCGACCCCGGCGTGATCGAGGTCAACATCCACCCCGCCAGCAACTGGGAGCAACTGGTCGACCATACGGAATACCTGTACGAATCGGCCCACCAGTCGTATCTGAGTACGGAGAAGTTCATGCTTGACGGCCGCCACACGGGCACCGGCGGCGGCAATCACTTCGTGCTGGGCGGGGCCACACCGGCCGACAGCCCGTTCCTGCGCCGCCCCGATCTGCTGGCAAGCCTGATTGCCTACTGGCACAACCATCCGTCGCTGTCCTACCTGTTCTCGGGGCTGTTCATCGGCCCGACCAGCCAGGCGCCGCGCGTGGACGAGGCACGCAATGATCAGGTGTATGAACTCGAGGTCGCCTTTGCGGAGTTGCAGCACCAGCTCGATCGCCTGGGCGCTGCCAACGTTCCGCCCTGGCTGATCGACCGGATCCTGCGCAACATCCTGATCGACGTGACCGGCAACACGCACCGCGCCGAGTTCTGCATCGACAAGCTCTATTCACCCGACGGCCCGACGGGGCGCCTGGGCCTGCTGGAGTTGCGCGGCTTTGAAATGCCGCCGCACGCGCGCATGAGCCTCGTGCAGCAACTGCTGCTGCGCGCGCTGGTCGCCCGCTTCTGGAAGACGCCGTACACCACGCGCCTCACGCGTTGGGGTACCGAGCTGCACGATCGTTTCCTGCTCGGCACCTTCGTGCAGATGGATTTCGACGACGTGCTGGCCGATCTGCGCGAAGCGGGTTACGCCTTTGAACGCGAGTGGTTTGCGCCGCATTTCTCGTTCCGCTTCCCGCTGGTGGGCGAGCTGCATACGGGCGGGATCTCGCTCACGCTCAGCGGCGCGCTCGAACCCTGGCACGTGATGGGCGAGGAGGGCGCGCAGGGTGGTACGGTGCGCTACGTCGATTCGTCGGTCGAGCGGCTTGAGGTGCGCGTGTTGGGTCTGAACGAGAACCGGCACGTGGTGACGGTCAACGGCATTCCCTTGCCATTGCAACCAACCGGCCGCGTGAGCGAGCAGGTGGCGGGGGTGCGCTTCCGGGCGTGGTCGCAGCCGTCGGCCTTGCATCCGACCATTGGCGTGCATGCGCCGCTGACGTTCGACCTGGCCGACACCTGGACCGGCCGCTCGCTGGGCGGTTGCCAGTATCATGTGGCGCATCCGGGTGGGCGCAACTACCAGACGTTTCCCGTCAACGCTTACGAGGCGGAAAGCCGCCGCCGCGCGCGCTTCTTCACCATCGGACACACGCCCGGGCCCATGGAAGTGCGGGCACCCGAGCGCAGTCTGGAGTTTCCGTTTACGCTGGATTTGCGCCGCTACTAATTTTTCCAGCCAAGCCAATCTTGTCTTACCAGTCAACCCTGCCGCTTGAACCCACTGCCGCCCACGCGGATGTGCTGGCCCTCCTTCGGATGTTGCCGGCGCGGGAGGGCCACTGGGACGAGCTGCGTGACGCCACGGGCGCGTTGCGCGAACCGTGGCGGCAGTTTTTCGAGCACGTGCGTGAGCGGGGGATCGGCGGCCCGGTCGGACTGGAGCAGGCCCGCGCCTCCATCGCACAGCAAGTGCGGGACAACGACATCAGCTACAACGTCTACGCCGACAAGGGCGAGCCGCGCCCGTGGGCGCTCGATCTGCTGCCTTTCCTGATCGACCACGAGAGCTGGGCCAAGATCGAGCAGGGCGTGATGCAGCGCGCGCGGCTGCTCAATGCCATCGTGGCGGACACCTACGGGCCGCAATCGTTGCTCGCGCAGGGGCTGGTGCCGCCCGCGCTGGTGTTCGGCCATCCGGGGTATCTGCGTGCGGTGCGCGGCTTTAAGCCGCCGGGCGGCCAGTATCTCCACATCGTGGCTGTGGACTTGGGGCGTGCGCCCAGCGGCGAATGGATGGTGGTCGGCCATCGCACCGAAGCTCCGTCGGGCCTCGGCTATGCGCTCGAAAATCGGCTGATCGTCTCCGGCCTGTTTGCCGATGCCTTTCGTGAGTTGCGTGCCACGCGCCTGGCGCCGACGTACTCGCAGCTGATCAGTACGCTGGCCGCCGCCGCGCGCACCACCATGTCCGACGACGCGCCCGGCGATTCCCCGCACATTGCGCTGCTCACGCCGGGCCCATTCAGCGAAACGTATTTCGAGCACGCCTTCCTGGCGCGATACCTGGGCGTGACCCTGGTAGAGGGCAAGGACCTGACGGTGCGTGGCGACAAGCTGTACCTGAAGACCTTCAACGGCCTGGAACGCGTGCACGCCGTGCTGCGCCGCCTGGACGACGTGTTCTGCGACCCGGTGGAGCTGCGCGCCGATTCCACCATTGGGGTGCCGGGCTTGCTGCAGGTGATGCGCGCAGGCAACGTGATGGTGTCGAACGTGCCGGGCGCGGGGTTTGTCGAATCCCCGGCCATGCTGGGCTTCTTGCCGGGGATTGCGCAGGCGTTGCTCGGCGAGCCCCTCGCCCTGCCCAGCGTGCCGACTTGGTGGTGCGGCGAGGCCTTGGCGCGCGATGAAGCGCAGGCCCGCTTGTCGGCCGGGTTCCTGTTGCCAACGTGGCCCGGATTCCACGCCGACGGCCCGCCCGGTATGGCGGGTGGCCCGCAATCGCTGGCCGACTGGCGCGCGCGCATTGACGGCGCGCCGGATACCTTCACGGTGCAGGCCCCGTTTCCGTATTCCTGCACGCCGCGCTACGAAGCCGGCATGCTCGCCGGCAGGCCGTCCGTGCTGCGTGTGTTTGCCATTGCCGACATGGCGGGCGGCTGGCACGTCATGCCTGGCGGTTTCACGCGCCTGGCGGCGGAGCGGCAGGCTTCGGCGTCGATGCAGATGGGCGGCAGCAGCGTCGATACCTGGGTGTTGTCGAATCAGCCGCAGCCGGCTGCGCCGTTTTCCTTGCTGCCATCGCCGATGCGGCCGGCGGACCTTGCGCGCAAGCACCGTACGGTGTCGAGCCGCGCAGCAGAAAACCTGTTCTGGTCTGGCCGCTATGGCGAGCGCGCTGAAAACGGCGTGCGCCTATGTCGCCTGATTCTCGGCTCGCTGGAGGCCAGCGACGCCGATACCATGTTTGGCACGCTGACGGAGCTGGCGGCCGAATGTGGCCTCATCTTCAGCGCCGATGTGTTTGCGCGCAGCAGCCCCGGCGCATTCGAGCGCGCGCTGGTGGCGGGATTGAGCGAGCAGTCGGGCACGGCGGGAATTGGCCAATGCCTGGCCGCGCAGGCGCGCTCCTCCGGTGAGGTGCGCGGGCGCCTGTCGAACGACCACTGGAGAACCATCCTCGCCGCGCGCAACGATTTTCGCGATGGGCTGGCCAACCTCACGGCCGAAGGCCCGCACGACCGTGTGGCGCTGGTCGATCTGCTCGAATATCTGGCAACGCAGCTCTCCGCCATCAGCGGTGCGCAGGGTGACCGTATGACGCGCGACGAGGCGTGGCGCCTGTTGTTTGCCGGCCGCCATATCGAGCGCGTGTGGGCCATGGCGACGTTCCTGCGCGTGATTGCGGAGCAGGGCAAGCTGGCCACCGCCGAGGGTTTTGATCTGCTGCTGCAACTGTTCGATAGCACGCTCACCTACCGATCGTTGTATCCCGGGCGGCTGGAGGTGCCGGCGCTGCTGGACCTGCTGGTGGTCGAGTCGACCAACCCGCGCGGGTTGTACGGCGTGTACGACCGGCTGCGGACCAAGCTGGCGCAGATCGAGCGCGCCGCGGCCCCGATATCCGCCCAGCGCCGCCCACCGTTTGCCGACCTGATGCCCGCGGTCGACACGCTGCCCTCGCTGGAGGCGCTGTGCGAAGCCGATGCCGACGGCCGCTACGCCAACCTCATCGCCCTGTGCGACAAGCTGTGCGACTACGTGGCCGCCGCATCCAACGAGATCAGCGCGCGCTACTTCAGCCACGCCAGCACGCCAACCGCGCAGGTGGCCTGATGGATGCACGCGCGGCGCTGCTGACGGTATCCCACAGCACCGTCTACCACTACGCAACGGCTGTCGAGACGGCGCAGCATCTGGCGACCATTCGCCCGCGTGCGTGTCCGTGGCAAGCGGTTGTTGAGCACACCGAACAGATCGAGCCTGTGCCCTCGTATCTGACCAGCCGTGTCGATGGCTTCGGCAACGACGTGCTGTACTTCTCGCTGGATACGCCGCACGACAGCCTGCGCATGACGAGCAAGACCACGGTGCGCCTGCTGCCGCGCTGGACCGATCTGGATCCGGTCGCCACGCCGGTGTGGGAGTCAGTCGCGCAGCGCTTGCGCTATCAGGCCGGGTCGAGGTTTTATCCCGAAGCCGAGTTCTGCTTTGCTTCGCCCAACATTGCGCTGAGCCCGGAACTGGAGCGTTATGCGCGTGCAAGCTTTGCCGCCGGCACGCCGATCGTGGCCGGCGCCATCGACCTGATGCATCGCCTGCATGCCGATTTTGAATACGCGCCCACCGCGACCGCTTTCGATACACCGGCCACGCAGGCGTTTGGCTTGCGCCGGGGCGTCTGCCAGGACTTTGCGCAAGTGATGATCGGCTGCCTGCGCGCGCTGGGGTTGCCCGCACGCTATGTGAGCGGCTATCTACGGACCGAACCGCCGGCCGGGCAACCGCGCCTGATTGGCGCCGATGCCTCGCACGCGTGGGTGTCGGTGTTCTGCCCGCAAAGCGGCTGGGTCGATCTTGACCCGACCAACGACGTGCTGGCCGACCTCGATCACGTCACCCTGGCCATCGGGCGGGATTACAGCGATGTTTCTCTGCTGCGGGGCATGATCCTCGGCGGGGGCGAGCATCAGGTGGAGGTTGCGGTCAGCGTGCGGGAAGAGGCGGCCGCCCGAGAACCTGTTCACGATGAGAGCAAGCCCTAGGGTTGGTCCGCCAGCTCCCGTGCGGGTTGCCGGCGCCGTCGTGCGCCCGGGTGCGCGTCCGGCAATCGGTCGGCGCCAAACAGCTTGCGGCGCAGGGTGCCCGGCGCATAGGCGGTCTTGTAGACACCGCGGTTCTGCAACTCCGGCACGACCAGATCGATGAAGTCCGCATAGCTTTCGGGCGTGACCGTGCGCGCCAGGTTGAAGCCGTCGATGTCGGTCACATCCATCCACTGCTGCAGCGCGTCGGCGACCTGTTGCGGGTCACCGACGATCGTGGCGTATCGGCCACCCAAGGCAAGTTGGTCGAGCAAGCGCCGCACCGTGAACTGCGTATCGCCGCCGGTGGCGCGGAGGATGGATGACTCGATAGCATTCGTCTTCACTGCACGCAGCGGATCGTCCAACGCATAGGTCGAATAGTCGACGCCGGAGCCTGCCGAGAAATGCGCCAGGCCGGCTTCGGCGCTGGCATAGCGTTGGTATTCGGCAAGCTTCTCACGCGCAAGTTTTTCCGTCTTGTCGACCACGACGGTGATGCCCATGAAGACTTTGACGTCATCCGCGCGGCGCCCGGCCTGCACGGCAGCCTGACGCAACTGCGCCACCTGATCGCGTGTGGCCGATTGGCTCTGGCCCGACAGGAACACGCACTCCGCATGCTGCCCGGCAAAGGTCTGCCCACGCGCGGACGACCCCGCCTGGAACAGCACCGGCGTGCGTTGCGGAGACGGCTCGCTCAGGTGGTAGCCCTCCACGTCGTAATAGCGACCGTGATGCTGGATACGGTGCACCTTGTCGGGCCGTGCAAACACGCGTGCGGCACGATCGCGCAGCACCGCATCGTCTTCCCAGCTGCCTTCCCACAGCTGGTAGACCACATCGAGAAACTCATCGGCGCGGTCGTAACGCTCGTCGTGTGCAATCTGCTCGCGCAGTCCCATGGCGCGCGCAGCGCTGTCCAAATAGCCCGTGACGATGTTCCAGCCGACCCGGCCGTCGGTCAGGTGGTCGAGCGTGGAGAAGCGCCGCGCAAACAGGTACGGCGCCTCATAGGTGAGGTTGACGGTCAGGCCAAAGCCGAGATGCTCTGTCACGCCCGCCATGGCCGACACCAGCATCAGCGGATCATTCACCGGCAGTTGGATCGACTCGCGCAGCGTCAGGTCGGCAGACTGCTGATAGACGTCGTACACGCCCACGATATCGGCGATGAACAGACCGTCGAACAAGCCCCGTTCCAGCAGCTTGGCGAGGTCGGTCCAATAGCTGAGCTTGCGGTAGTCGGCCGACGTATCGCGCGGATGGGTCCACAGGCCGTGGTTGATGTGGCCCACGCAGTTCATGTTGAACGCGTTGAGCAGGATCGATTTCTTGGACATCGCGATCAGGTGCCGAGGCTGGTGAGGGACGGCAGGGTGTCGGCAGAGCGTTGCAGCAATACGCCCAGAATCTCGCGCCGCCATGCGTCGTACAGCGGCACGTAGTTGCGCGTGTCGATGCCGGCTGCGCGTTCGTTCAACGCCCACGATTCGCGCAGGTAATCACCGAGCAGCACCTGCAGCTTGTCGTCGGCTTCGAGCACTTGACCCACGAGCTGCTCGCGCTCGCCGTCCGATGCCGCATCGAGCTTGCGGTGCCACCACTCGGTGATGAGAATGCGGTGCACCTCCTCATCCGGCATGATGCGGTTCTCGGCAAAGTCGCGGTTGGCAAGATCGAGCACGCGCGACGTGCGTCGATTGACTTGCAGCCGCGCGAGGATGTGATGCTCGTAGTGGAATTCCCACGCGAGAAACGCGGCCTGGCTGGTCAGTGGGTAATCGCCCAGAACATCCCAGTGGTGGCGCACATCGCGGACGATGCGCTCGATCTGATCGCGCCCCGACAGCACGCGAATGCGCTCGCGCGAAGCCACTGCGTGGAACCCGTCATCGCCGATCTGGCGCGACAGTACGAGCTGGAAGTCGGGCTCATTGCGAAACAGCCGGTCCAACCCAGCGCTGGCCAGTTGCACGATGAAAAGGTCGTGCGCCGCGTTCCACACTGCGTAGTCAATCACGCCTTCCAGTTCTTCCGCTGTTTGTGCGTCGCGCGGCGGTTCCGTGCGTGCGGGTGGCAGGTGCGGCGCATGCACGGCGGCAACGCGGTCGAACAGGTCTTTTTCCAGCGCGGCGCCGTAGCGCGTGTGTGCTGAGGCGATGGTTTCGAGATGGGCTTGGGTCATGCTGACATCCTCGTCGCGGAGGGTCGCTCCGGTTGATGGGGCATGCACCCGCGGGGTGAGCGGGTGTAGCGAGGCTGTCATCGTTGCATTGAAGCGTGTGCAGGCAAACGAAGCGTTGCGCATGTCGTCAGACGCTGCACGCACATGGCGCGCTCTAGAGGCCGTTCTCCACCATTTCGACCACGCGCAGGGCGATGGCGCCGGTTTGCTCCGGCGGGCGGCTGCGCAACGGACCGTCGATGATGAGCAGTGCGAGCCCATGCACGGCAGACCAGGCAAGGTATTCGGCACCGGGGCGGCGCTCGGCGGGTAGCACGCCAGCGGCAGTCATGCGATCCAGCGCAAGGCCCAGCAGCTGAAACGGGTTGCGTCCGCTATCGCCCGCCTTGGCGGGGTCGGCGTCGTTTTCCACCTCATCGGGTACGGCGAAAGCCGTGCGGAACAAACCGGTCTCCATTTGCGCAAAACGGAGGTAACCCACACCAATGGCGCGCAGTGAAGCGCGTGCTTGTGCGTCCGCCGGCCAGGTTGGGTCGATGGATTCGAGTTCGGCCTCCATGGCGCGGGCCAGCGCCGCGAGTGACGCTGCGCGTACCGCCTGCAGCAAATCGAGCCGCCCCGCGAAGTGACGATAGGCGGCATTTGGCGCGACACCTGCGCGACGGGTGGCCTCGCGCAACACGATGGCCTCCGGCCCGCCGGCACGTGCGAGTTCAATGCCGGCGTCGAGCAGCGCGCGCCGCAGGTCGCCATGGCGGTACGTTGCGCGCACGGGCGGGCGGGGTGGTTCCTGGGTCATGCGATGAAACTCCGCAAAAGCGATGTGGACACTGTTCATTATGTCTGCTATCGTTTGTGGACAGTGTTCACAAATCAACACTAGGCGCTGTCACGCAGGATGCCAAGCGCTTTCAGGAGGTCCATATGACAAACGCAAGCGAGGCCGTGGACGATGCATCCCAGCTGCGCAGCCTGATTGAGGCGTGGGCGGAAGCCGTTCGCGCCAAGGACATCGATGCCGTGATGCGTCACTACGCGCCGGACGTCGTCGTGTTTGACGTCATGCCGCCGTTGTTTGTGAAAGGCGCAGAGGCGTATCGCCGTAACTGGCAGAGTTGGTTCGATGCGCTGGATGGCCAGGCGGATTTCCAGTTCGTCGAATTGCACCTCGAGGTGAGTGGCGACCTGGCCTATTGCTTCAGCGTGAACCGCCTGCGTGCGCGGTATCGAGACGGTGCAAAGCACGATGCGCAAACGCGCGCCACCGTGTGCTTTCGCAAGATCGATGGGCGCTGGCTGGTGGTTCATGAACACGCCTCGGTTCCCATGCCGGTACCCGAGACCGCATGCAGTTGAGTTCATCGACCAGGCCAAGAAGCGCTTTCCCCCACCGCGTGAGGACGTAGCCAGCGCGCGGTATTGCAGTCCCCCAAGTCCACCTCAAGGAGTTGTGATGCAAGTTCAACCGTATTTGTTCTTCGAAGGTCGTTGTGAAGAGGCGCTGGAGTTCTACAAGAAGACGCTCAGCGCCAAGGTCGATGTGGTGATGCACTACAAGGATGCGCCCAAGGACGCGCAGCCCACTGCCGAGCAATGTGGCGGCATGGCGCCCCCGCTCGACAAGGTGATGCACGCCGCCTTCCGCGTGGGCGAAACCCAGATCCTGGCATCTGACGGCATGGCCGGCGGCAAGACGGATTTCAAGGGTTTCGGGTTGTCGGTGAGCGTGGCCGACAACGCCGCTGCCGAGCGTACCTTCAAGGCACTCGGCGACGGCGGCCACGTCACGATGCCGATGTCCGAAACGTTTTTCGCCCACGCGTTCGGCATGGTGACCGATCGTTTTGGCATCACGTGGATGGTGATCGCGCCCAAGCCGATGTAATGGCCGTGCGTATGAAAACGGCCGCCGCACGGTGGCCGTTCTACGCAAACTCGTAGTCGGCCTGCCTTGGCGCAGGGCCGTGGCCCGGTGCTAGACTGCGCGATCACCGGGGCCTTACCAATATCAACGAAACCACCCCCCGGGTGATGATCGGCTGTTCTCGCCGCGACCCTTTGCATGGCCTGCGCAAAGGCGTCTATTCACCTGCTGCCCCCTTTGTTGGAGCGTTCTTCATGCTGAAGATCATTGCGATCGTCATCCTTGTCGTGATTGTTGCTGTGCTGGGTTTTGCGGCCACGCGTCCGGACACCTTCCGTGTGCAACGCGAGATCGACATCAAGGCGCCGCCTGAAAAGGTGTTTGCCTTGATCGACGATTTCCACCGCTGGACGGTGTGGTCTCCGTGGGAGAAGCGTGACCCGGCGATGAAGCGCACCTATGGCGGGCCTGTCAGTGGCAAAGGCGCGAACTATGCGTGGGATGGCTCGCGGGAAGTAGGGGCAGGGCGCATGGAGATCGTCGATTCAACGTCGCCCAGCCGCATCCAGATTCAGCTGGATTTCCTGAAGCCGTTCGAAGCGCACAACACGGCGGAATTCACGCTCAAGCCTGCCGGCGATGTGACGCACGTCACCTGGGCAATGTATGGCCCGAGCCCATTCATCTCCAAGGTGATGGGCCTGTTCTTCAGTATGGACGCCATGATCGGCAAGGACTTTGAAGCCGGTCTCGCCAATCTCAAATCGGCTGCACAATCCTGAGCGCCATTCAGGCGCGCCAGCCCATCATAGGAGTCATTCCATGACGCATGGCATTGACGAACGCAAGCGCTGGCTTGCCCTCATCGTGCTCTGCCTGGGCGTACTGATGATCGTGCTGGACACGACCATCGTGAACGTTGCGCTGCCATCCATCCAGGCAGACCTGGGCTTTACCGAAACCTCCCTCGTATGGGTGGTCAACGCCTACATGCTCACCTTTGGCGGCTGCCTGCTGCTCGGCGGGCGATTGGGTGATCTGTTCGGGCATCGCAAGCTGTTCCTGCTGGGGTTGACGCTGTTCACGCTGGCGTCCGCCGCATGCGGGCTGGCGAATTCGCAAGGGCTGCTGATTACGGCGCGCGCGGTGCAGGGGCTGGGCGGCGCGGTGGTGTCGGCGGTGTCGCTGTCGCTGATCATGAATCTGTTCACTTCGCCGGCGGACCGCGCCAAGGCAATGGGGATCTACGGCTTTGTCTGTGCGGGCGGCGGCAGCATCGGCGTGTTGCTTGGTGGCTTGCTGACGAGCACGCTGAGTTGGCACTGGATCTTTCTGGTCAACCTGCCGATTGGCGTGGCGGTGTACGCCGCCTGCGTGGCGTTGCTGCCGGTGGGCAAGCCGTTGGCCGATCGCACAAAACTGGACGTGGCAGGCGCGATTGCCGTGACCGCATCGCTGATGCTGGCGGTGTACGCCGTCGTGCATGGCAACGAAGCCGGCTGGATGTCCACGCAAACGCTCACGCAGCTGGGCATTGCCATTGCGTTGATGATCGCGTTCCTGGTCATCGAATCGCGCGTGTCGCATCCGCTGATGCCGCTGCGTATGTTCGCGCTGCGCAACGTGGCCACTGCCAACGTGGTGGGCGTGCTGTGGGCGGCGGCGATGTTCGCCTGGTTCTTCATCTCGGCGCTGTACATGCAGCGGGTGCTCGACTACAGCGCGATGCAGGTCGGGCTGGCCTTCCTGCCGGCCAACATCATCATGGCGGTGTTCTCGCTGGGGTTGTCGGCCAAGCTGGTGATGCGCTTCGGCATTCGCGCGCCGCTCTCGGTGGGTTTGCTGGTGGCTGGCATTGGGCTGGTGCTGTTTGCGCGCGCGCCTGCGGGCGGCAGCTTTGTACTCGACGTGCTGCCGGGCATGTTGTTGCTGGGCCTGGGCGCCGGTGTGGCGTTCAACCCGGTGCTACTGGCTGCCATGAGCGATGTGGCGCCGGATGAATCCGGCCTGGCGTCGGGCGTGGTCAATACGTCGTTCATGATGGGCGGTGCGTTGGGCCTGGCCATCCTGGCAAGTCTGGCGGCAGCGCGCACCGAAGGTCTGGCTGCGGCCGGGGCCGATGCCACGACCGCGCTTAATGGCGGCTACCATCTCGCGTTCCTGCTGGGCGCGGTAGCAGCGTTGCTCGGTTCGGTACTGGCGGGCGTGTTCGTGCGCACGCGCGCGCACGGACCGGCGCAGGCCGAAGCATCGTCGGCTGCGCCAATCTGAGTCACCGAGAAAGGACCAACGAAGGGAGCGCACCGCATGTCCGAAACAAGGCATGCGGTGAAACCCGTTATTGACCGACCGGTCGGACGGTTTATAATCGATCCATCCAAAACACGGTGCGCATGACGTGCCGTGCACATGCCGCGCAAGCGGCCGGAGGATCGCATGTACACCCAAAGCCTCGACCAGCCCGGCGGTTTGCCAACGGAGCAGGAACTGGCCGCCGCCTCTCAAGGCGAAGCCGATTTGCAGGCGCGCTTCGATGCACGCATCGGGGCCGACCAAAAAATCGAGCCGCAAGACTGGATGCCGGCGCCGTACCGCAAGACGCTGCTGCGGCAAATTTCGCAGCACGCGCACTCCGAGGTGGTCGGCATGCTGCCGGAAGGCAATTGGATCAGCCGGGCGCCGTCGCTCAAGCGCAAGGCCATCCTCCTGGCCAAGGTGCAGGACGAAGCGGGCCACGGCCTTTATCTCTATTCCGCCGCAGAAACGCTCGGCAGCTCGCGCGACGAGATGATCGACGCGCTGCACGAAGGCCGGGCCAAGTATTCGTCGATCTTCAATTACCCGACGCTTTCCTGGGCAGACGTGGGCGTGATCGGCTGGCTGGTCGATGGCGCGGCCATCATGAACCAGGTGCCGCTGTGCCGCTGTTCGTATGGCCCGTATGCACGCGCCATGATCCGCATCTGCAAGGAAGAGTCGTTTCACCAGCGTCAGGGCTATGAATCGTTGTTGACGATGATGGGCGGCACGCAGGCACAGCGCGACATGGTGCAGGAAGCCGTCAACCGCTGGTGGTTTCCGGTGCTGATGATGTTCGGCCCGCCCGATACCGCATCGCCCAACAGCGCGCAGACCATGGCCTGGGGCATCAAGCGCATCTCGAACGACGATCTGCGGCAGCGTTTTGTCGATGCCACCGTCGAGCAGGCGCGCGTGCTCGGCGTGACGCTGCCCGACCCCGGCCTCAAGTGGAACGAAGCGCGCGGCCATTACGATTTCTCGCCGCTCGATTGGTCCGAATTCAAGCGCGTGCTCGATGGTCACGGCCCGTGCAACAGAGAGCGCCTCGCCACCCGCAAGCGCGCACACGAAGAGGGCGAATGGGTGCGCGAGGCTGCGCTTGCTTACGCACGCAAGCAGGCCCAACGCGCCGCCGCCAGCCAACAAGCTGCCTGAACCGGAAGGAACCCACCATGCATCAACTCGAATGGCCGCTGTGGGAAGTGTTCATCCGCAGCAAGCAGGGCCTGGAGCACAAGCATTGCGGCAGCCTGCACGCGGTGGATGCCAAGCAAGCGCTGCAGATGGCGCGCGATGTCTACACGCGCCGGCAGGAAGGCGTCTCGATCTGGGTGGTGCCGTCGGCGGCCATCACTGCCAGCGAACCCGACGACAAGCCGATGCTCTTCGACCCGATGGCCGACAAGATCTATCGGCACCCGACGTTCTATCGGCTGCCCGATGAAGTCAACCACATGTGAGCCGCGGCGATGACTTCCGACGCGCATCTGCAATACATCCTTCGTCTGGCCGACAACGCACTCATCCTTGGCCAGCGAAACGCGGAATGGACCGGCCATGGCCCTGTGCTGGAAGAAGACATTGCGTTGTCCAATCTCAGTCTTGACCTGATCGGGCAGGCGCGGCTGCTCTACACGCACGCGGGGCAGATCGAAGGCGCGCTCACCGGCACACCGCACACGGAAGACGACTACGCCTATTGGCGCGCCGAGCCCGCGTTCCGCAACTACACGCTCCTCGAACTGCCCCATGCCGGGCCATTGGTCGCGACATCGGCAGCCGCGCGCGACTACGCTGTCACCATCGTCCGCCACTTCCTGTACGCCGCGTTGATGGTGCCGCTATGGGAAGCGTTGACGCGTTCGACCGACCCCGAGCTGGCCGCCATTGCCGCCAAATCGGTGAAGGAGATGCGTTACCACCTCGCCCATACGCGCGACTGGCTCGTGCGCTTCGGTGATGGCACGGACGAGTCGCACGCGCGTGCCCAGGCCGCGCTCGATTGGCTGATGCCGTACACGAACGAGTTCTTTGCCACGGACGACGTTGAAATGGCCGCAGCCGAGGCTGGCTTCGGCGTGCGTCCAGCCGACCTGCGCGACGCATGGGAAGCCACCGTGCGCGACGCGCTGGACGAGGCCACGCTGCGCTGGCCCGAGCCGGGTCCGTATGTCAGCACCGGCAAGCACGGCGTGCACTCCGAACATATGGGCTATCTGCTGGCCGAGATGCAGGGATTGGCGCGCCAGTATCCGGGGGCATCGTGGTAAGCGAGCGATTGCAGCGCGCGCGCATCGCGCTCGAAGCGGTAACCGATCCGGAGATTCCCGTGGTCACGATCGCCGAGCTTGGCATCCTGCGCGATGTGCAGCTCGACGAAGACGGCACCCTGGTGGCAACGATCACGCCCACCTATTCGGGCTGCCCAGCCATGGAGCAGATTTCCGATGACGTGAGCCATGCCTTGCAAGCGGCAGACGTGGGTGCGTATCGCGTGCGTTCGGTGCTGTCGCCGGCATGGACGACGGATTGGATCACCGCGGAAGGGCAGCGCAAATTGCGTGACTTTGGTATTGCGCCGCCGGCGCACGTGGCGGACGAGGGCGGGGCTCGCCCGATTCGTCTCACGCGTCCAGCGCAGGCCGAGCAGATTGCCTGCCCGCAATGCGGATCACACGATACGGTGCTCATTTCCGCCTTCGGCTCAACTGCCTGCAAAGCGCTGTACCGCTGCCGCGCATGCCGCGAGCCGTTCGACTACTTCAAGCCTTACTGAGCCCACCGGGCACGACCGCCATGACCCCGCAATTCCACCCCTTGCGTGTTGCCGAAGTGCGCGGCGAAACGGCCGATACGATTTCCGTGCGCTTCGACGTGCCGAATGAACTGCGGGAGGCATACCGCTTTACACAAGGTCAGTTCCTGACACTGCGCGTGCCGCGGGGCCAATTGCCCGGACATGAAGAACTGCGGCGTTCGTATTCGATCTGCTGCGCCGTGCAAGACTACGACGCGCACGGCGAGTTGCGTGTGGCCGTCAAGCGTGTCGATGCTGGGGTCTTTTCCAACCATCTGCACGATCGCATCCGCGTGGGCCAGACGCTTGATGTGCTGCCGCCGGATGGGCGCTTCTTCGTGCCGCTCGCAGCCGAAAGCGCACGCCACTATGTGGCCTTTGCAGCTGGCAGCGGCATCACGCCGATCCTGTCGCTCATCAAGACGACGCTGGCTGCGGAGCCGCAGAGCCGCTTCACGCTGGTCTACGGCAATCGCAGCGTCGACAGCATCATCTTTGGTGAGGCACTCGAAGACCTGAAGGACCGCTACCTCGATCGCTTTGCGCTGTATCACGTGCTGTCGCGCCAGGCGCAGGACATCGCGCTGTTCAACGGGCGGCTCGACGGCGCGAAAGCGCGCGCTTTTCTGGACACGCTGATCCCGCCCGGCGATATCGATGCCGCTTTCATCTGTGGCCCGTCGACGATGATCGATGCGGTGGAGGCCGCGCTGCTCGAGCGCGGGGTGCCGCGCGACCGTGTGCATGCCGAGCGCTTTGGTGTGCCCGTGGGCGATGCGGCGGCAGCGGCCAGGCCGCGCACGCATGCCGCAGTGGCGGGCGATGTGGCACTCACGGTGGTGCTAGACGGCAAATCGCACGAGGTGCCCATGGCGGGTGACGCCAAGGTGCTCGACAGCGCGCTGAGTGCGGGACTCGATCTGCCCTATGCGTGCAAGGGCGGCGTGTGCTGTACCTGCCGCGCCAAGGTGCTGGAGGGCCGGGTGGAGATGGACAAGAACTTCACGCTGGAAGACTGGGAGATCCAGCAGGGGTTTGTGCTGACCTGCCAGGCGCGGCCGCTGACGCAGCGCGTGGTGGTCAGCTACGACGAGCGTTGAACGTCAGCTCTTCTTGCCGTCAGGGCCGCCGAGCCCGTTCTCCAGCATGTCGATCACCATTTCCGCATAGCCTTCATACGAAAGGGGCCCGTCGGGTTTGAGCCAGGTGAAGGTCCAGTTCATCATGCCGAACAGCATCATCGTGATGGGCGTGCGATTGGCATCGTCAACTTTGTTCGGGTAGGCGGCCCCCAGCTGTCGGCCCACCGCGGCCACCACGTCACGCTCGCGCGCGAGCACGACGTCGCGCTGCTCCGGCGCCAGGTATTTCACGTCATTGAGCAGGGCCACATGCCGCGTACGCGACGTGGCGTATTCGGCCAGGAACGTGCGGATCAGCAGATGCAGCGTGGCGCGCGCCGAAAGTTTGGCGTGCCGTGCGTCGCTCTGGGCGCGTTCAACCAGATCGGCCAGCCGACGCGTGTAGCGGTCGAGCAGGTCGAACAGGATGGCTTCCTTGCCTTCGTAATAGTGATACAGGCGCGATTTTGAGCCGCCGCACGCAGCGGCAAGCTGGTTCATCGACACGCTCGGGTAGCTGTCGGCCGCAAAGGCTTCGGCGGCGGTGTCGAGCACGCTTTCGCGGCGCAACTCGAATTCGTCTTCGTTCTTGACGCGGGACATGGCAGGCGGCACATCGATTGGATGGCCGCCATGTTAACCGGCTGGGTTGCCGCATGTCGATGCTGCGTTGATGCTGCATCAACGCGTCAGACCGTTTCGTGCACACCCAGGAAATCCAGAACGGCTTCAAGAAACGCGTCGGGCAACTCCACGTTGGCGAGGTGCACGGTGTCAAGTAGGCGCAATTGCGCGCCCGGAATGGGGGCGGCGATTTCCTCGCCATGGCGGGCAGACGTCACGGTGTCGTGCTGGCCGGCAATGACGAGCGTCGGATGCGTGATCAGCGTGATCGTGCGGCGCAGGTCGGCGTCGCGTACGGCCGCCCAGCCGCCGATGATGCCTTCACGGGGCGTTGCCAGCAGTGTGCGGCGGAATGGCTCGACAGCAGCGTCGCGTGCCTCCAGCATGCGTGCCGGAAACCAGTTGCGCAGGAACGTTTCGGCCGTCGCCTGCATGTCGGGCGCCTGAAGAAGTTCGGCAATGGCCTGGTCGAAATACTCCGGCGGGCCGATGTGCGCGGCAGTGTTGGAGAGGACCAGCCGGTCGATGCGCTCCGGCGCATGGATCGCCAGCCACTGCGCCACGATGCCGCCGAGCGACAGGCCCAGCATATGCACGCGCCGGATGCCGAGCGCATCGAGCAACTCCACCACGTCACGACCGAGCCGATCGATCGAATAGGCGCCGGCTGGCGCATCCGAAGCGCCGTGGCCGCGCGCGTCGTAGCGCAGCACGTGAATGTGTTCGGCCAGGCGCGGCACGGTCACGTCCCACATGTGCAGGTCGGTGCCGATGGAGTTGGAGAGCAGCAGGACTGGCTTGCCGGCGGTGCCATCAAAGCGATAGGCGATGCGCGTGCCGTCGCCGGTGGTGATGAAGGAGAGGTCGTTGCGAGTGGTCATGTTGCGCTCCTGGGAAAGACGGTGGAAACGATTGGGATGTCGTCATCCTAGAAGCCGAAGCGGTTGGTGGATACTATGAAGTTTTGACGAACTTTGTAGGTTTTGCCGACAATGCAGAACTTTACGCTTCATGAACTGCAGTGCTTCGATGCGGTGGTGACCGCCGGTAGTTTTCAGGCGGCCGCTGAGCGGTTGCATCGCTCGCACCCCTCTGTCTTCGCGGCGGTTGCCAAGCTGGAGGGCCAACTCGGTTTAAGCCTGCTGGACCGCGGCGGCTATCGCGTACGCTTGACGGAGGCGGGGCGGTCCTTCCACCGCAAGGTGCAGTCAGTGCTGCGCGAGAGCGATGAACTGCGAACCCACGCAAAGCAGTTGGCGATGGGCGAGGAGGCCGAATTGCGCGTGGTGCTGGGGGACTTGTGTCCGCTGCAGCCCGTGCTGGCATTGCTCAGTCAGTTCTTCGGCCAATGCGCGCAGACGCGCCTGCAATTGCAGTTCGAAGCCGTTACCGGGCCATGGGAGCGCTTGCTGGAAGACGACACCGACCTCATCGTCCACCGCGTGCCGAAAGGGGACGTGCGCATGGAGTGGATCGACCTTGGCAAGATCGCCATGGTGCCGGTAGTGGCGCCGGGCTTTCTGCCGTTCTCCATCACATCGTCGATCACGCCGCAGCAGATGCAGCGCTTCATGCAGTGCGTCATCAACGACTCGGCGCGCAACCCGCCCGGGCAATCCCACTACGTCATCGACGGGGCGCCGCAGTGTGCTGTGCCCGACCAGTTGATGAAGAAAGAGCTGATTCTCCACGGCATGGCGTGGGGGCATCTGCCGCGTTTCCTGATCGATGCGGAATTGCGCGAAGGGACATTGCTGTCGATTGCGGGGCGGCATTTTCCCGGCATGGTGCAGGAGTTGGCGGTCGCCCGCCGGCGAGATCGGCCGCACGGGCCTGTCGCCAATCGGCTGTGGGACTTTCTCGGCGACCATGCGCCTGTGCTCGAGCCGGCGTTGGGTCGCATGCCGCGTCAAACGGGTGCGGCCAGCCGAAAGCGGACATAACCTGCTGGGACGCAGGCCGGCCGTCCCGGCTTGAGGTGGACGATCAAGCGGCCTGCTTGGTCGCGTTCATGTAGTTGCGGTTGTAGTTGAGCACGCGGCCCGTAGCGAGGTCATAGCCGACGCGCCCTGTCAGCGTTTCCAGCGCGCGACCATACAGGTGGAAGTGGCGGGTGGGAGCGTTGCCCACTACGTGGATGCTGTGGATGTCGTCATCCAAGAAGGTGATGGGCGTGCCGGGCTGCACCACGACTTCGCGCGACAGCGCAAGTGTGGCGCGCTCCGGGTCGCGGCCATCGTCGGTGCGTGTGTAGACGCGGTTCAACTCTTGGCCTTCGAGTGCAACAATGACCGCCCACGTCGTGTGGTTGTGGGGCGGCGTCGTCTTGCCCGGGTTGATGGAGTTCAGGTACAGCGCGAAGGTCTGATCCGGTTCTGCATGCAGCAGGTAACGGCTGGAGGCATCGGCATCGCCGGCTGCGGGCGGTGGGAAGGCATCGAGCGGGAACAGCGCTTCTTGCGCGGCCAGTTCCTGCAGACGATCGGCAATGCGTGCAAGCGATGCATGCGTAATGCCGTCTTGCGCGGCAATGGCGCGGATGGCGACGAGGGTTTGGTGGACCGCGCGGTCGCGTTGTTGGGCGAGACTCATGGCAGCTCAAAGCGGATCAATGAAGCACTCAGTGTAGGGCGCCGGCAGCGCACGACCAACGCAGCATCCTGCATATGGTTAGACGCATCCGTTCGTTCTCGGGCGCGGGCCGGCATGCCTAACATGGGCGCCTTCAGAAACGCGCGAGGCCTGCATGACACGCTCTTCCATCGACGCCAGTTCCAATGCGCCGGATGCCTCGGATTCTCTTGCAACACGCATCATTCACGCTGGCAGCCCCCCGTTCGTGCAGGGCACCGCGCCCGTCAACGTGCCGGTGGAGCGCACCAGCACCGTTCGCCATGCCAGCACCGCCGCGCAGCACGACGTGTACGCGCGCCGCAAGGCCGGCGAAAACATCGCGAGCTACGGCCGCCACGGCTCTCAAACACACCGCGCGCTCGAAGACGCATTGTTGGCACTGGAGGCCGGCGTGCGCGCGTTTCTTGTGCCGTCCGGCTTGTCGGCGATTTCGCTGACGTTCCTGGCGCTGTTGTCGCCCGGCGACCACGTGGTGGTGACAGACAGCGTGTATGCGCCCGTGCGGCGGCTCGACAAAGGGCTGCTGCAACGTCTGGGCATCGAACTGACGTATGTGGACCCGCGCGACGGGCAGCTCGAAGCGGCCATCCGGCCGCACACGCGGTTGATCTATACGGAATCGCCGGGGTCGCTGCTCTATGAAATCTACGACTTGCGTGCTATCGCCCGAATAGCGCAACGGCACGGCATCGCATTGGCCACAGACAACACCTGGGCGTCTGGCATTCTCTTCCGGCCGCTCGATGCAGGCGCCGATATCTCAATCCTGGCGGCCACCAAGTACGTAGCGGGGCATTCCGATGTGATGTTGGGTGCGGTTGTTGCCCGCACCGATGCCGTGGCCGCGCGTATTGCCGCTGCACATGATGTGCTCGGCCTCACGATTGGTGCCGATGATGCTTACCTGGCGCTGCGCGGCGTGCGCACGTTGCCGGTGCGCATGGCCCAGCACCAGCGTAACGCCACGCGCGTGGCGCAGTGGCTGCAGGCGCAGCCGGGCGTTGGGCGGGTGTTCTATCCGGCATTGCCCGGTGACCCGGGCCACGCGCTGTGGCGGCGGGATTTCTCGGGCGCCAACGGGCTCGTTTCATTCGTGCTGGAAGGCGCGGATCAGTACGCCACGGAACGGGTCGCCGATGCCTTGCGCCTGTTCGCGATTGGCGCGTCGTGGGGCGGGTACGAAAGCCTGGTCACCGTGGTGGCGCCCGAAAGATTGGCTGACCACGCGCAATGGGATCAGGCTGGCGCCGTGCTGCGCCTGCATGTCGGCCTGGAAGACGCCGATGACCTGATCGCCGATCTGGAGCAGGCCCTGCAGCACGCGCCCGCGGCGGCACTGCACGCGATTGGCGGCTGACCGTCAGATGGCAAACGTCGTGCTGGCGAAGGCGGCGTGCCATGGTGCGCGGACAGTCGGCCGCGCGCCCGCATGACCCGATAGCGCGCGCGACAGGAATGCACGTGTGCGCTCGCTCGTCGGGGAGGAAAAAACCTGTTCTGCCGGGCCGCGCTCCACCACGACGCCGTGCTCGGTGAACACCACCTCGTCGCTGATGGCACGCGCGAAGGCCATTTCGTGCGTGACCAGGACGCAGGTCAGGCCGTCGTCGACCAATTCGCCGATGACGTTGAGGACTTCGCCAACCGTTTCCGGATCAAGGGCGGACGTCACTTCATCGAACAGGATCAGTTCCGGTTTCATGGCCAGCGCACGCGCAATGGCCACGCGCTGTTGCTGCCCGCCGGACAGCTGCCCCGGGTATGCGCGCGCCTTGTCTGCCAAGCCCACTTTCTTGAGCAGCGCATGCGCGGTGGCTTCAGCCTCAGACCGCGCCTTGCCCAGCACGCGCACGGGGGCGGCGACGAGGTTGTCGAGCACGCTCAGGTGCGGAAACAGGTTGTATTGCTGGAACACAAAGCCAATGCGCTTGCGCAGGGCAATGGTGTCTTCTTCGGTGTTGAGCTGGTCGACGCGGATGCCGTCCACGGTGATGCTGCCGCGCTGCGGCCGAAGCAAGCCGCTGATACAGCGCAGGAGCGTCGACTTGCCCGAGCCCGACGGCCCGATGATCGACACGGCCTGGCCACGCTGCACGTCGAGGTCGATGCCCGACAGCACCGGCGTGATGCCGAAACTCAGATGCACGTCGCGGAGCGAGACAAGCGGTGGGGCAACCGGCGTAGATGCATCGAGAGGAAGAAGATCAGGCAGCGACATGCGCGCGCTCCATGCGCCGGGTCAGGCGCGAAATCGGGTAGCAGTAAACGAAGAACAGGGCGAGCACGGTGAAGTAGGTCAGCACCGTAAATGGCGTGCGATTGACCGTGTTGCTGGCGATCTGGGCGGTGTCGAGCAGATCGTGCACGCCCACCAGCGACGCCAGTGCCGTGCCCATGGTGATGACGGCGTACAGGTTCATCCACGAAGGCAGCATGCGCCGCACGCACTGCGGCAGCACGATGCGCCAGAGGATGTCGCGCCGCGTAAACGCCAGCGACGCAGCGGCTTCCCACTGCGTATGCGGGATCGACTGCACCGCGCCACGGAAGATTTCCGCCACGTGCGCACTTGCCGGCAATGCCAGCGCGAACGTCACCTTGAGCCAATCCGGAAACGGGATCACATGGCCGCGCACGACAATTTCGAAGGGCACCGCGTACGCAATGCCGTAAACCAGTACAAGCCACGGTGCATTGCGAAACGCAACGACATAGCCACCCGCGAGCTGCCTTAGCCCGCGCACCGACGACAAATGCAGCGCGCCGATCGCCAGCCCGACCAAGGTGCCGAGCCCGACGGCCAGCAAGCTGATGCCGACGTTGATGCCCAGCCCACGCAGCAAGGCGGGTGACCAATGCAAAAGCGTGGCGAAAAGGGTGTCAGGCATGCGCGGCGCCCCCCAGTGTGGTGTGGCCGGTGGCACCGTACCCCGGCATCCGCAATCGGCCTTCGATCCACACGCCCAGCGCATGCACTGCATAGGTCACCACGCCGTAGAACAGCAGCAACAGCACCATGCATTCGAGCACGTTGTCGCGCTGTGTCCAGATCATCAGCGCGCTATACGTGAGGTCGCCCACCGCAATGGCCGATGCCAGCGACGATGCCTTGACCAGCTCGACTGTGTTGTTCATTAGCGAGGGCCATGCCGCGCGAAGTGCCAGCGGCAGTTGCACGCGCCACAGGCGCTCGCGTGCGCTGAAGCCGAGCGAGGTTGCGGCTTCCAGCATGGCGGGTGGCACGGCTTCAATGCCGGCACGCAGGGCTTCTGCATGAAAAGCCGCCTTGTGCAGGGAGAGCAATGTCACCGCCCAGAAGAACGGTGTGAGCGGGTTGGTCAGCTGCCACTGCGACAGCGTTTGCGTGATGAGCGTGTTGACGACGAGGAACGCGCAGCACAACTGCACGAGCGTGGGCGTGTTGCGCGTCAGTTCGATAAAGCCCTGAGCGAGCCATCTCACGCGCTTGTGCGGCGACACCAGCAGCCGTGCAAGCCCGACACCAAAGACCAGGCTCAACACCACGGTGCTCAGCATCACCAGCAGCGAAACCTTCGCGCCTTGCAGCAGCGCATGGCGCTCATACGCCTCGGCCAGAAAGCCGTAGTCGAGGCCGGCGTGGCGCACCAGCGCAATCGCCCGCGTGAGCAGATCGTCAGTCAACTGCAGCCTCTCGATCAGCCGCGCGTGGCCTTCAGCTTGTCATGCCATTCGACCAGCGCGGGCGAAGGCGGCAGGATGCCGTTCTTCTTTTCCGTTTCGATCAGCCAGCCGGTGCGGTGCCACCCCTGCACGATACGGTCGAGTGCGGCCACGGTGTCGTTCTCGCCCTTGCGCGCCCAGATCACGGTGGGCGAAGGGATGAGGTCGGGGCCGACGATGCGGTAGTCCTTCCATTCGGGGTTGCTGCGCGGCAGCGGCTGCAACAGCGTGGCGTCGTGCACGGCGGCGGCGCAGTTGTTGCCGCGCAGGGCCAGCAAGGATTCGGCCGGGCTCTTGAAGCCCTTGGGCGTCGCGCCGATGTCAGCTGCCAGCGGCTTGGCATAGCTGCTGCCTTGCGACAGGCAGACGTCCTTGCCTCTCAAGTCGCTCCATTGGTGCACCGGGCTGTCCTTCGCGACCAGCGCGACGCCGCCCACGCGATAGTAGGGCGTCGGCACATGTGCGAGCAGCTCCGCGCGTTCGGGGTTCAGTTCCATCGCCGCAACCAGGACGTCAACACGCCCCTGCTGCAGAAACTGCACGCGGTTAGAAGGTTGTACCTGCACCGTCTCTACTTCTACGCCAAGGCCGCGCCCGAGTGCCTGTGCAAGGTCGACGTTGAAGCCCGTGCCGCGTTGCGTGACGGGGTCGATGGAGCCGAAAGGTCCACCCGAGAGCACCACGCCAACCACAATCTTCTTGCGCTGCTGGATCTTGTCGAGCGTGGCATCGGCATGGGCCACCGTTGCTGTGAGCGCGGCGGCCGCTGCCAACGCGACGGAAGTGAAGACGGATCGGCGGAACGAGGAAGAAGGGGCGGACATGGCACGCGACAGATTGTTTCTGAAGCAGCCATTGTCCGAGACGCCTGTCGCGCAGCGAACGAATAAAAACCGGAAACGTTATGCGCCGCTCAAGGCTTTTGTGGGCTCAGGCGGATGCGCCAGGCGTGCCGGCGGCAGCGCATCCACTCGACGGCACGGCGGCCTAGGGCGATTGACGGCAATTCGACATAACGATGCACCAGCACGGCCAGCGCCAGCGTAAGCGCCAGGTTGACGGCAAACACCATCAGCTGGGTGCCGATCCATTCCGGTGCGGGCCTGCCCACCACGCGATGCGTGGCTTCGATCACGCCCGGGTGCGCGAGATAGAGTGCATACGACAGCTCACCCAGCCACACCGCGACGCGGGGCACGCGCAGCTCGCCGCAGTGCTCCATGGCCACCATGCCGAACAGCAACGCGCCTGCGGGCAGCCCACGCGCCAGCAGATCGAACTTCGGGACCGGGCCGACGACCGACATCACGAACGTCGCCACGCCAATTGCCATCAGGACACGCGCAACGGCCGGTGTCAGGCGATGCCGATGTGCCGCATACAGCCATGCCAACCCTGCGCCCAGGAGAAACTCCAGTACCAGCGGATTGGCTGCCATGGCCTGCAGTGGTGAGGCCCAGTGGTACAAGGCTTCCGGGTTGCCCTGCACGACGCCGCTGTGCCAGAACGGAACGATGATCGTCGTCGTGAACAGCGCCAGTGCCACCAGCCCGAGCGCGCGCCGGCCAAAGAGCGCCAGCCCAACCGCACACAGCGCGTAGAAGAATACTTCGTAGTTGAGCGACCAGCCGACATACAGCGGCGGGTATCCAAAGTACGGCGCATCGACATTGGCCTGCGGCACAAACGCGAGCGAGGTGAGCAGTACGCCGGCCGACACCGGGTTGAACCACGTGGAATACAGCACCGACATCAGCCAGTAGGGCGGCGCAAGCCTGAACGCCCGCTTGACGAGAAACTCGTTGGCCGGTTCAGGTCCCTTGGGGCCGAGAACCGCAACCCATGCAATGATGAAGCCGCTGATGACGAAGAACACGTCCACACCGACATGTCCACGCTTGATCACATGGGACGTGAGCCACGCAAGCGCAGGGACGTCGGCATGGGCCAGGGCGAGTCCGGAATGGAACACCACGACATACAGCGCAGCGAAACCCCGCAGCGCCTGGATGCTGGGCAGAGAAGACGAAGAACGATTCACGCGGGATGGCTATTGACAACGCAAAAAGCAACTTACACGGGCGAGCAAGCTACGTGCCCATCACGTCTTCGTGTGCCGGTGTCCCGGGCTTCGGGGCAAAAGGTGACGTGCGCGGCGCGCCAACCTCGCCCAGGCGAATCAGCCGGGCCCGCACCACGTTGCGGCTGACCCCAAGCACGCGTGCGGCGTCGCTTTGACTGTAGTGGCAGTACCGGAAAACCTCCCGGAACAGCGCATCTTCCACCAGCTGATAGACATTCCCCACGCTGTCGTTACAGAGGTGCTGGATCGCTTGGCATAGCAGGTCAGCTTCGTCTGTGCTGTACGGCACAGGAGGTTGCGTGGTCGACGCGGTCGCGCAAGCAATGGGTGGGTCGGTGTCGGTCTGAGGTTGGGCACAGGCAGAGCGGCTCGACAGCCTCAGGTCGGGCGCATCGATGGTGTTTCCATCGCACAGCAGGAGCGTCCGATGAATGACGTTTTCAAGTTCGCGCACGTTGCCGTGCCAGGGGCTTTGTGTCAGCAGGCGTTCGGCTGCCGGTGTGAGCGTCGCGCGCGCGTGGCCGAGTCGCTTGCTGTAGGTGTTGATGAAATAGCGTGCCAGCGGAACGATGTCGCCCGGACGTGATCAGGTGGACATCGATGGGAAGAACCTCGGCGAGGGCGGCCAGCAGTTGCTCGACCAGCACGAGTGTGCGCGAGGGGCGCTGCACGCTCCCCGAAACGGCCACGACCTTGAACTTGCGACTCATTGTGAGTACCTCTGCGCTTGCGCGATCGACGGAACGATATGAATGCCTGAGCGCGGGCGGCCTTGAGCCAATGTCCTGCGCATGCAAATCATTCTGCGTTGCACCATGTGCAGTGGCATACGTAGAAATCGGAGCATCTATATTTCAATGCTCGCGTTTCACGCTAAGTCTCTGAGCTGTAAAGAGAATTGAATTCAGTCTTTGATGTTGGCGTGTTGTTGCCATTCCGCAATTGCGCATCGTCATATCGAAAGACGAATTCCGGATGCTTTCAAGCGCGCAATTTGCTGGAGCGTTGCTTGCAAAGCATCACGATCGACGTGCAGGTCGAAGGTGATGCTCAGATGAGCGATAGCGTCAGCTGCGGGTAGTGCACCCGGCTGCGCGCTCAAGGAGCAGCGCACGCTCCTGCCGATTGTGCGTGAGTGCAGCAGCACGCTCGTACTCCACGCGTGCCTCGTCCATGCGGTTGAGGCGTGCAAGAAAATCGGCGCGCACGCTGGGCAACAGGTGATAGCTGCGCAGCGCCGGTTCGGCCAGCAGCGTATCGACGATTTCGAGGCCCGCTTGCGGCCCATACGCCATCGCCACCGCAACGGCGCGGTTGAGTTCGACGACGGGCGAGGGCGTGAGTTGCGCCAGCCCGTCGTACAGCGCGGCAATGCGCGTCCAGTCGGTGTGCTCGGCGGTGCGTGCGCTTGCATGACAAGCCGCAATTGCCGCTTGCAGCCCGTACGGGCCGAGCCCTCGCCCGCAGGCCTCAGCCTGCGCCAGCGCTGCAAAGCCACGCTGGATGAGCAGGTAATCCCAGCGGCTGCGGTCTTGCTCCATCAGCAGGATGGGGCGGCCGCCGGGGCCCACACGCGCACGCAGGCGCGAGGCCTGCAGCTCCATCAGCGCGAGCAGTCCATGCACTTCGGGCTCGCCCGGCATGAGGCCGGCAAGGATGCGGCCCAGCCGCTGCGCTTCTTCGCATAGCGTGGGGCGCGTCCAGTCGTTGCCAGTGGTGGCGGCATAGCCTTCGTTGAAGACGAGATAGATCACCTGCAGCACCGCTGAAAGCCGCTCGGGCAACGTATCCGCATCGGGCAGCTCGAAGGGCACGCGCGCGGCGGCCAGCGTCTTTTTCGCACGCACGATGCGCTGCGCCACCGTGGGCTCCGGCACCAGGAAGGCGCGGGCGATCTCATCCGTGGTGAGCCCGCCAAGCAGTCGCAGCGTCAGGGCCACACGGCCTTCGTGCGGGAGCACCGGATGGCAAGAGATGAAGACCAGCCGCAGCAGATCGTCGCCGATGGCCTCGTCGCGCGCCATTTCGGCATCGGCCTGGGCCAGCTCCTGTTCGATCTCCAACTCGATGGCGAGCAGCGCATGTTTCTGCTCCGCCAGCGTGTGATGGCGCAGCCGGTCAATAGCGCGGTGTTTGGCGGCGGCCGTGAGCCACGCGGCCGGGTTGTCTGGGATACCCGATACGGGCCATTGCTCCAGCGCCGCGACCATCGCGTCCTGCGCCAGCTCTTCTGCCAGGCCTACGTCGCGCAGCAGGCGCGCAAGCCCGGCGATGATCCTGGCCGATTCCATGCGCCACACCGCGTCAATCGTGCGGTGGACGGCGAGCGCATCCTGCGTCGAACCGGCCATGCCGACGGCCCTTATTGCTGCTTGGCGGCCAGTTCGGCGCGCAGGCGTTCTTCGCGCTCGCGCGCTTCCGGCGTGAACTCCGCACCAAAATCTTCCGCTTCAAACACGCGCCGGATTTCCAGGCGCACATTGCCGCCGCCATCCAGCGCCGGCCAGCGCTTGACCCACTCGAGCGCTTCTTCTTCCGACTTGACCTGCAGCATGGTGTAGCCGGCGATCAGCTCCTTGGCTTCGGCAAACGGGCCATCGATCACCGTCGGCTTGCCGCCCTTGAATTCCACGCGTGCGCCGCGCGAACTGGGGTGCAGGCCTTCGCCGCCGAGCAGCACGCCCGCCTTGGCCAGCTCTTCCATGTACTTGCCCATGGCGGTCAGCAACTCTTCGCTGGGCATCACCGAGGCTTCGGTGTCTTGGTCGGCCAGTCGCAGGATCATGAATCGCATGGTGTTTCTCCTTGGTTCGGTTGGGTGAGAGGCTTCGCAAGATGTTTGCGCCTCTACTTGCACGTCGGATGAAGGGTGGGCGAAATCGACACGCTGCGACTGACAAGATGTAACTGTATGTAACTGCGACGTGGTGGGAGCAGAGCGGGGCCTTCTTTTTGGCAGCCCTCGTGTGACTTCAAGTCGCCATTGCCTCGCCATGCGCGCATTCCGGCACTTCGGTCGGCTCCCGGGACATCTCGTTCGTGCGATACGACTCACCCCATTCGCGCAGGCTGATCAGCACCGGCGCGAGCGATTCGCCAAGCGGGGTGAGCGCATATTCGACCTTGGGCGGCACCTGCGGATAGACGTGCCGGGCGATGACACCGTCCGCTTCGAGTTCGCGCAATTGCAGCGTCAGCATGCGCTGCGTGGCATTCGGAATCAGCCGCGTCAACTCCATGAAGCGCTTCTTCCCGGGCAGCAGGTGGAACAGGATCACGGGCTTCCAGACCCCACCAATCACAGAAAGTGTGACTTCGACGGCGCAGCCGCTCTTACCGTCCAGACGTTTCAGACGCATGGTTTTATACCTACAAAAATGATAGTACCTGTGAAAATTGTACGTTCTTGCGATGCAGATGGTAGGCCCTGACAATGCCTGCAATGCGGTATCGCTGCAAGTTGCGCGGCGCTGCCTTTTCGCAACCTTTCCATCAAGGATGTCGTCCTCATGAAAGCCATTACCCTGCGCCAGCCTGCTGGCCTCGACAAACTTCACCTCGTCGATCTGCCCGACCCCGGCCAGCCGGGCGCCGGAGAAATCCGCGTGCGTGTGCATGCCAGCTCGCTGAACTTCCACGACCTGGGCGTTGTGACTGGCCGCATGCCGAGCGCTGACGGCCGCATCCCCATGTCCGATGGTGCGGGCGTGGTAGAGGCGGTCGGCGAGGGCGTGGACGAGTTTGCGGTGGGCGATTCGGTCGTGTCGACGTTCTTCCCGACATGGCTGGATGGCGGCCCGACACTCTCCGATTTTGCGACCGTACCCGGCGACGGCGTTGACGGCTATGCGCGCGAATACGTCGTGCGCCCGGCGCATTGGTTCACGCGTGCCCCACGCGGCTACAGCCATGCCGAGGCGGCGACGCTGACGACGGCGGGGCTCACCGCATGGCGGGCCTTGGTGGTCGACGCGCGCCTGAAGGCGGGCGACACCGTGCTCGTGCTCGGCACGGGCGGCGTGTCCATCTTTGCGCTGCAATTTGCCAAGAGCATGGGCGCAACCGTGATCGCAACCTCGTCCTCCGACGAGAAACTCGCGCGGGCGCAGGCATTGGGCGCCGATTTCACGATCAACTACCGGCGTGATACCGACTGGGCGGCCAAAGTGCTGGAGTACACGAATGGCCGGGGCGTCGACAACGTGATCGAAGTGGGCGGGCCCGACACGCTGGGCCAATCCATCCAGGCATGCCGCACCGGCGGACATATCGCCCTGATCGGCGTGCTCACCGGTATTGCCGGGCCGGTGCCGACCGTCGAGCTGATGCGACGGCACCAGACGCTGCAGGGCTTGATTGTCGGCAGCCGGCGCCACCAGCGCGACATGGTCCGCGCGATCGATGCAACCGGCATCAAGCCGGTGATCGATCAGACGTTTGCGCTGGAGGACATTACCGATGCGTTTGCGCATCAGGCGGCTGGCAAGCATTTCGGCAAGCTCTGCCTGTCGATTTGAATTGCCTGGGCGGCGCGAAACACCATCAAGTGGGGCGCCGCCGCCCCGTATCTGCCGGCCGATGCACCGGCGTGGGCGCCGCGCTTAAACGGTGAAGTATTCGGGCCGCAGCCGGCGCGTGATTTCCAGCACCGGCAGTACGTGGTCCAGATGCTCGCGCATGGCGCGAACAGCCCGCTTCGGGTCGTTGGACGCGAGAGCGTCGATCACGGCGCGGTGCTCGGCCAGCACCTCGGTCATGCGGCCCTCCAAGGGGAGGGTCAGCAAGCGATAGCGGTCGATCTGCGTTTTGACTTCCAGGATGATCTGCCAGACGCCGGGGTAGCCCGACAGCTCGGCCAGCGTGGCGTGAAACGCTTCGTCGGTGCGGAAGAAACCGCGCCGGTTGCTCTCGCGCACGCATTGCGCCTGCCGCTCCAGCACAACATTGAGCTTGTGGATGCCTTCGGGCGTCATGCGCTCTGCGGCCTTCTCGATGATGGCGACTTCCAGCGCGCCGCGCACCAGCATGGCTTCTTCCAGCGTGTTGAGCGGGATGCGCGACACGAATGTCCCGACGCGCGCCTGCACGTCGATCAAGCCTTCCTCCGCCAACCGCTGGACGGCTTCGTGCACAGGCGTGCGGCTGGTACCGAATTCCTCTGCGAGATCCTTTTCGACGATGCGCGTTCCTGGCAGCAACTCCATCTCGACGATCCGCTCGCGCAGACTGAGATACACGCGTCGAGAGGCGGTCATGGTGGCCTCGTCCTCAGGTGACGAGGGGAAAGGGCGCGAAGTCATACAGCTCGCAACGAGTTCGGGTGGGAAAGGATGGGATTGCAACGGCGGTGCCTGGGATTGTCCATGCGGTCACAGGCCAAAGGCGGCGCGGGCATCATGATAGCGGCAAAGTCCGCGCGCTTGAACTGAGGCGAACCCGGCACAGCATCGAAGCCGACACCGTGCCGGGCGCGTCAATCGGTCAGAACCGGTGAATCATGCCCACAGCCACCGCCAACTGCGACCCCGTTGCCGAAGGTGCGCCGTTCTGGCCGTCGCCGATCGACGCCGTGGCATCGATGATGCTGCCGGTGGGCGAGATCGTCTTACCCTTTGCCTTCTGATACGCCTCCAGAACGTACAGGCCCGTGCGCTTCGAGAGGCTGTAGTACTGCGACAGGTTGAACTGGTGATACGTCGCTGCATCGGCAATGCCGTTTGCCTTGGTGGCGCGCGTATACGAATAGCCCGCAGCCAGGTCCAGCGTCGGCGTGGCCTTGTAGTGCAGCACTGCGCCGCCGGTGTTGAAGATCGCCTGGCTGGCGAACTTGGAGTTCACTCCCGGGATGTACTGCACGTTGGTATACGACACCGACACGTCCCATGCCGGCGAGAAGGTGTAAGAACCCAACACGGCAAAGCGCTGTTGCGCAGCCGCCAGCTGGTAGCCCGCATTGATGGCGGATACGGCAGGTTCGCTGCCGCCGTTGGACAGCGATGAGTTCGCGCCCCATGCACCGCCGCCCACCGTCGAGTTGTTCACGCGCATGAAACCCGCGCCCACGCCGACCGGGCCATTGGCGTAGCGCGCAGCAAAGCTCCAGGTCGAGCCGTTGCCCGCGCTGCCCGGCGTTTCGCCCAGGCCGTACGAGCCGCTGAAGGTCACGCCGCCCAGCGTGGGCGAGGTGTAAACCACCGAGTTGTTGACGCGGTAGTTGGTGTCGAGGGAGTCGATATCGCCGGGGTGCGCGCCGTAGAAGCCGGTCAGCCAGGTGATCGGGCTGTACGGGGCGAGGATCGAAAAATACGCCGTGTACTGACGGCCCAGCGTAACGGTGCCCAGGTCGCGGTTGGCCAGCCCCACGAAGGCCTGGCGGTTGAACATCAGCCCCGAGACCGATTGGGAGCCCGTGTCGCCGTTAAAGCCTTCTTCGAGCACGAACTGCGCGCTGTTGCCGCCGCCCAGCTCTTCGTTGCCCTTGAAGCCGAAGCGGCTGCCCGACCAGATGCCGCTGTTCTGCTTGACGACCGAGTGGCCGTTCGATGTCGAGCCGACCGAGGTCTGGTTGCTCTGGTACCCGATCGACACGTCGATGTTGCCGTACAGCGTGACGCTGCTCTGCGCGTACGCCGATCCGGCCACGCCCCCCGTGAGCGCGATCGCTGCTGCGATTGCTAATTGGCGCTTCATGACGACTCCTTCCTTGATGTCGCAGCCGTGGCTGCATGTTGGTTATTCGTTGGGACGGCCTCAGAACACCGGGTGTCCGTTGATCACGCTCGGCAGCCAGGTCGAGAAGAACGGCATGTAGGTCACCACGTTGATGGCGGTGAAGATGGCGAGGTAGTAGGGCCATGCGATCTTGGTGGTCTCGCCGATCGAGACCTCGCCGATGGCGCAGCCGACAAACTGCACCGAGCCGATGGGCGGATGCACCAGCCCCAGCGAGCAGTTGAGCAGGAGCATGATCCCGAACTGCACCGGGCCGACGCCGCAATGCATGGCCATGGGCAGGAACAGGGGCGTGGTGATCAGGATGTGCGCCGCCATGTCGACGAACGTGCCCAGGAACACCTGCAGGATGTTGATGTAGAGCAGCATCAGCCACGGTGCGGCGCTGGTCTGCGTGAGCATCTGCTCGATGGCGTCCGGGATCTCGAGGTAGGCCATCTGAAAGCGCAGCATGTTCGATACGGCAATCAGCAACAGCACCACGCCCGTGGTCTTGGCGGCATGGGCCAGGGCACGGCGGAACTTGGTCCACGTCATGGAGCGATAGACCAGCACCGTGAGGCACAGGGAATACGCAACCGCGATGGCGGCGGCTTCGGTGGCGGTGGCAATACCCATGGCCACGCACACCAGGATCAGCGCGATCACCATCAGGCCCGGTACCGCGCCCACAAAGGCGCGTGCAACGGCAACCCAGCCGGGAAAGGGCGGCAGCTCGGTCGAGCCGTCGGCACGGCGCGGGAATCCGTAGCGCTTGGCTTGCCAGTAGGCGGCAATCAGCACGAAGCCCATGACCCATAGCACCGGCAGCAGCCCCGAGAACAGCAGGTCGCCAATCGACACGCCGCTTACCTGCTGGCCGTTGAGCGAGCCCACGATGCCCTGCGCCGCAAAGGCGTAGATGATCATGTTGGTGGAGGTCGGCATGAGCGCGCCGGCCAGCGAGGCATGCGTGGTCACGTTCACGGCGTAGGCTGCGCTGTAACCTTCGCGCTTCATCAGCGGAATCACCACGCCGCCCATGGCGGACGTGTCTGCGGTGGGCGAGCCCGAGACGCCGCCGAACAGCGTGCAGGCCACCACGTTTGCCATGCCCAGGCCACCGCGGAAGTGCCCCACCAGCGATTGCGCGAAGCGCAGGATGCGGTCTGCAATGCCGCCGTGCAGCATCAGCTCGCCCGACAGGATGAAGAACGGCACGGCCAGGAACGAGAACGCGTTCATGCCGGAGATCATCGACTGCATGGCGGTGGCCGCCGGCAGACCTTCGTGCAGATACGTCAGCACGCATGACAGGCCGAGCGCGAACGAAACCGGTACGCCCAGCATGAGAAACGCCAGAAAACTGACGGAGAGAATGGCGAGGTCCATGGTGACTTAACGTGCGTCTTGCGCGAACAGCCCGATCAGGCGTTCGAGGGCGAACAGGGCGATGGCGACACTCGCCACGATGGGAATCCAATAACGAACCGCTTCCGGCAGCCCGAGGATGGGGATGCGGTCTCCGAACGTGGTTTCGGCCATGTCGAAGCAGCCGATGAAGATCACCACGGCAAAGGCGATCAGGCACAGCTTCTGCAGCACGTGCGCGGCGCGCTTGCCGCCTGCGGGAAGTCGTTCAACAAAGGAGTCCAGGCCGATATGGCCGCCTTCGCGCACTTTGAGCGCGGCCCCGAACATGGCGATGGCCACCACCATGAGCAGGGCGATGGGTTCAACAAAATCCGGCGCGTTGTTGAAGACGTAGCGCATCACCACGCCGTAGAAGACGAGCACCGTCAGCGTGGCCAGGCATAGCGCCGCCACGAGCGTGAGCACGAGCGCAAACGCATCGTTGATGCGTTTGAGTAAAGACATCGATTGCATGCTGAACCTGGAAGGGGAACGCGGTATCGGAGGTGGGCAGGCGGAGGCCGGTTCCGGCAACGACGTACATCGGCCGCCTGCCCGGCGCGGAGCCCACGGGATGGGCGCAGGCCCCGCGCTTGAGGGGGGATGCAGGCTTACTTGGTCGCCACGATCGCGTTGACGATGTCCTTCATCTGCGGTGTGGTTTCGTACTTCGTCCAGAGGGGCTGCATGGCCTTGACGAAGGCGGCACGGTCTACCTGCGAAGCCGGCACGATGGTGGCGTTGCCCTTGGTCACGGTTGCCGTGGCGGCCTGCTCGCGTGCGGTCCACAGCTTGACGTAGTACGGCACGGAGTCGGCGGCAGCCTTACGGATGGCGGCTTGCTCCTGCGGCGTGAGCGTGTCCCAAATCTTTTTGGAGAAGACGAGCACTTCCGGCGTCATCGCATGCTGCGTTTCGGAGTAGATCTGCGCGACTTCAAAGTGCTTGGTTTCCTCATACGACGGGATGTTGTTTTCCGCCGCATCCACCAGGCCCGTCTTCAGGCCGGTGTAGACCTCGCTGAACGGCATCGGCGTGGGTGTGCCCCCCATGGCCTTGATCTCGTCCACCATCAGGTCCGACGGCTGCACCCGAATCTTCACGCCCTTCATGTCTGCCGGCGTGTGGATGGCCTTTTTGGCGTAGATCGAGCGTGCACCGCTCTCGTAGAACGTCAGCGCGATGAAGCCCTTGGCGGCAAATGCATCGAGAATCTTCTGGCCGACCGGGCCGTACATCACCTTGCGGAAGTGCTCGATATCGCGGAACAGGAACGGCAACGAGGGGATGACCGACTCCGGGACGATCTCGTTGAAGGCAGCGCCGTTGGCACGCACCATGTCGATCGCACCGATGCGCACCTGATCGATGGTGTCTTTCTCTGACCCCAGCGCGCTGTTGCCGAAGACCTTGACGGAATCCTTGCCGTCGGTGGCCTTCTTGATTTCCTCGCCCATGAACTTGACGGCCATGTTGGTCGGATAGGTGTCGCCATGCACGTCGGCGACACGGAAGGTGCGCGCCTGCGCTGCGCCGCTTGCGAAGGCGGACAGCAGCGCAGCGAACAGCAGGGACGTACGAGCGATTGCGGTAGAGCGTTTCATGGATGTGTTGGCTGCAAGTTCGAAGTGAAGAGGCGCTGGCCGGCGGAGCCAGCCGAGCGCAACGGATGCCGATCGCTCAGCGGGCGTCGGTCACGGTGGTGTTGAAGGTCTGTCCTGCGATCACCACGTTCTGCAGGGTGATGTCGTGCACGTTGTAGGCGTAGAGCGGCCCCGGCGTGGTGGCGCTTGCCGGGCCTGCTGCGGTGGGTGTGCCGAAGTTGCAGTTCGCGATCGTCACGCCGGTGATTGGCGGAATGGCGGGCACGGGTAGCGGGCCGTTGTAGTCGAACGCCACCGGGCCCTGCGCAACGATGGCCTGGAAGCACGAGCCCGTCAGGCCGCCGGTGGTGACATTGCCGGCGGTCACGTTGGAGATGTTCACGTTCTGCACCAGGGCCGGCCGCGTGCGGATGGCGTCGGCAGCGGGCTGGTAATCGCAGTCGAACGTGATGATCCCGCCTTGGGATGCCGACGGGTTTGCCGCGCTGGGCGTCACCACGCCCAGGGGCACCGTGCCGTTGATCGGGCTGCCTGCGAGCATCTTGCTGCCGTAGCCGGCGCCCGTGAGATTGACGCCGTTGGGCAGGCTGACGTTGGTCACATAGAAGTTCTTCACGAACCCGCCACGGTTCATGTTGGTCTTGATGCGGATGGCGATGTTCAGCGAGTTCGTTGCCCAGAACTGATTGAGCATCGCCAGATTGCGCGCATAGATGTTCTGCACCCCGCCGCCCATCTCACTGCCCAGCGTGATGCCGCCGTGCCCGCTGTTCATCGTGCAGTTCTGGATGACGTGGTCTTGCGCCGGGCCGTAGCCGGTGTCGAGATTCTTGCCCGACTTGATGGCGATGCAGTCGTCGCCCGTGTTGAACGTGACGTTTTCACACAGCACGTTGCTGCAGGCGTCGGGATCGAAGCCGTCGTTGTTCGGGCCGATGCTGTCGACCGTCACGCCACGGATCACCACGTTCGTGCAGTGCACCGGATGGTGTTGCCAGAAGGGCGTGTTGACCGTGCGGTAGTTTTCCATCAGCACGTTGGTGCAGCCAATGAACTCCACCATGCAGGGGCGCAGGTAATGCCCGAGCCCGAAGATGCGCTTCTCGACCGGAACGCCGGCTTCGGACAGCGCCGGCAGATAGTTCTGGTCTTGCTGCCACGGCGTCGCCGGATTGGTGAGCTGTGCGTACAGCGCGCTCGGAATGCCGGGCGCAGCGGTCTGCAAGTCGACGTTGTTCGGGTTGCTGTAAGCCTGCGACGGCGCGCTCGAGCTTGCGCAGCCATAGGCGCCGTTGGTGCCCTTGAAGGTCCACCAGCACGTGCTGGTGTTGCCCGTTCCGGCAAACGGCGTCATGGCTTGGCCGTTGAGCACCGAAGTCGCGCCTTCGCCCGTCAATGCGATGTTGCTGGCGTTGCGTGCGTAGATGGGGGAGCCGAAATTCAGGCAATCGTCGGCTTGCCAGCGGCTGTAGTAAAGCTTGCCGTTGGTGCCGCAGTCGATGGGGCCATCCTTGGCGTAATCGGCCGGATTGGCACTGAAGTAGATCGTGCAGTTGGCGCTGAGGTGAAAGTTGACGTTGCTCTGCAGGACGATTGGCCCGGCGCAATACCACGTGCCCGAAGGCACCACCACGCGCCCGCCGCCTGCTGCGCTGCAAGCTGCAATGGCTGCCAGAAACGCGGGGCGCGAATCGAATGCACCGGGTGCCTGCGATGCGCCGGCGCCTGAACTGACGGGCGACTTGGTCGGATCGGTGTAGGGGCTCGTCTGCGCGACAACGCTGCAGGGCTGCGCGCCATACGCCTCGACCTGAAAATCCACGGCCGGGAATGCACTCTGCGCCACGCTCTTCAGCGAAGAAATGATGGTGGTGGCCAGCCCGCTCGGGCCCCAGATCGGATCTGCCTGCACGGGGGCCGTGGGCGTGGTGGCAACCGGTGCCGCGGCGTCGTCGGAACCGCCGCCACAGGCGCCCACGAGCGCCCCGCCGACCACGGCACCGCCGTAGCTCAGAAAGGCGCGCCGGGATGGATTGTCCGGGGTGCGGGCATTGAAGGCCGGCCGCCGCCGGTGATGGAAGGGCGCTGTCATGGGTCTCCTCGTCGGTGTTTTTCTCTGACGTGTCGCCCAGGCCGGAAGCTGCTGAACCGGTGCACGCCTTTTGATATATCAGAATTTATGGATTGATATATTAGAGGTCAAGGGTGGGTTTTCCCGATCCCCACCTCAGGATTACGTGGGCGGCGAGGGCTTCTTCAGCAGTCTTGTGGAGATGCGGATGGTCGGCGCGCCGCTCCGCGCAGCCAGTGAATAGCAACAAAGCGCTACGGCCGTTGCGGTACGGCACAAGGGGGGGATGTCGGCAATGGGGGGCTATGCGCAACGGGTTCACGCCGGAATCGCGACTCAATCCCGACTCATGTGCGGCCCAAAAGCGCGTTTTGCGCTTCATTTCATTGACGATGTCAGCGGCACAGCGTTTCATGTCAGCAAAGCAGCTCTTGCATGGAGACGCACGTGCCACACGAAGACAACGCGGCGCCAATGTACCGAAGCGGAACCGCCGCCCGCATGGCAAAGATGCCTGTGTCCACCCTCCGGGTGTGGGAGCAGCGCTATGGCGTTATTTCGCCGGCCAAATCCGAGTCTGGTCAGCGCTTGTATTCGAGCGAGGACGTCAAGCGTCTCGTGCTGCTGCGTTCCCTGGTCAATCAGGGGCATGCGATCGGCGCCATTGCGCATGCCGACAGCGCCGAACTCCAGCAGTTGCTGGAAACCTCCGCGGCAGCTGAAACGCCGGTGCCTGCACCATCCAGCACCGCCATTTCGCTCGCCGTCTGTGGGACCGTGCTGGCGGAGCGTGTCCGGCGCAGGAAGGCCACGCTGGCGTCGCTCGGGATCGAGCCGGTCATCGCGCTGCCCGCCCTCGACGGCGAGGCACCGCTCGAGCAGCTGCCCCACGCAGATGCGCTGATCGTGGAGGCCGCGTCCCTGCATCCGGAGACGGCGGAAGCACTTCTGGCAGCAGCGCGCCGGTCCGGCGCCAGCGCCGTGGGCGTGATCTACAGCTTCGGCACCGTTCGCGCCACCGACATGCTGCGCGCGGCCGGCGTACGGCTGTATCGGGAACCCAACGCGCACGGAGAACTGGACCAGGTGCTGCAAGAACTGGCACAGCTCGTCCGCGTCGACGCGGTCTACGGAAAGCTCGAACCGCTGCGGCGCAATGCCCGCCGGTTTTCAGACCGCCAGCTGGAAATTTTCGCCAACGCATCGCAGACGATTGCCTGCGAGTGCCCACGGCATCTTGTCGGGCTGATCCGCCAGCTCGACGCATTCGAGCGTTTCAGCGACGGCTGCGCGGTGCGGTCGGCGCTCGATGAACAACTGCACCGCCATCTAGGGGACGTCGCCAACCGCGCGCGGCTGATGCTCGAAGACGCGATGGAATTCGCCATCCGGGCCGAGACGCTGAATCCACCTGCGGGTTAGCTGCGTATAGGAGCGTATGCGTCCCATCCACCTCGCTCGCCAGCTCGCCTGAGGCGGCATGGGCGGTGGGAGCACCGCCGAATTTTCGGAGGCAACTTCAATGAAACTGACTTTGGATCCGCCCGGGTTTGCCGGGGCGGCTGGCAGCGTGCCGCTCTCTGTCCGGATTCGGGAGCGGTTGATGAGCGCCGGCCACCGCTTTCACGCCAATGACAACATTGCCGCCTACCTGCGCGACGGCGAGCTCGACCTGCTCCAGGCCGAGGTCGAAGAGCGCCTGCAGGGCGTGCTGCGCGCGCTGGTCATCGACGTGGAGCAAGACCACAACAGTCGGGAGACGGCGCGCCGCGTCGCCAAGATGTTCGTGCGCGAGGTATTTGCCGGGCGCTATGTCGACGCCCCCGAAGTGACTGCATTTCCGAATGCAGAGCGGCTCAACGAACTCATGGTGGTGGGGCCGTTGCGCGTGCGCAGCGCCTGCTCACACCACCTGTGCCCGGTCATGGGGCGTGCATGGGTGGGTGTCATGCCGAACAAGGACTCCCAGTTGATCGGACTGTCCAAGTACGCCCGGCTGATCGATTGGGTCATGAGCCGTCCGCAGATCCAGGAAGAAGCCATCAAGCAGATTGCCGATCTGCTGGAAGACCGCATGGCGCCCGACGGCCTGGCGGTCGTGCTGGAAGCCGAGCACTACTGCATGCACTGGCGCGGCACGAAGGACGACGAGTCGCGCATGGTGAGCAGCGTGATGCGCGGCGTGTTTCTGTCCGATCCCAGCCTGCGGCGCGAGTTTCTTGCGCTGCTGCCCGGCCGTAACGGCGGATGAGCACCGAGCCACCCCTAGAGACATCGCCTTGAACATTCTTCAGTTTCCTGCAAAGCGCATCGCCGTGGTCGGCTCCGGCATATCGGGGCTGGCGGCCGCGCATTTTCTTGCGAAGCGGCACGCCGTGACGCTGTTCGAGGCGGCCCCCCGGCTGGGCGGACATACGAATACCGTCGACATCGAGGAGGGCGGCCAGGTGTTCGGCGTGGACACCGGCTTTCTCGTGTTCAACGCGCGCACGTATCCGAACCTGATTGCGCTGTTTGACGAGCTTGGCGTGGCGCATTGCGAGAGCGACATGTCGTTCAGCGTGTCGGTTGACGGTGGGGCCCTGGAGTGGGCCGGCACCAGCCTCAGCACGGTCTTTGCGCAGCCGCGCAATCTCGTGTCGGCGAGGTTCCTGTCGATGCTGAGCGACATTCTTCGCTTTAACCGCCAGGCGCACGCCAACCTGGCTGCGGCGCGCGCCGAACGCCAAAGCCTGGGCGCGCTGCTGGCGGCTGGCCGCTATGGTGAGCCGTTCTGTGCGCACTATCTGCTGCCGATGGCCGCCGCAATCTGGTCCACGCCCAGCCGCGACATCCTGTCGTTCCCCGCCGAAACGTTCCTGCGGTTTTGCTTGAACCATGGTTTGCTGCAGGTCTTCAACCGCCCCCGTTGGCGCACCGTCAGGGGTGGCGCGCGGAGCTACGTGCGCGCCATTGCGAGCCGGTTGGCCGATGTGCGTGTCGGCACGCCGGTGCGAGGCATCCGCCGGGCAGAGACCCATGTCGATATCCGCACGGATTCGGGAAGCGAGCGATACGACGCCGTGGTGCTGGCCACGCACGCCCCGCAGACCCTGCGTCTGCTCGACGACGCCACGGACGACGAGCGCGCCGTGCTGGGCGTATTCCGCTATCAGCCCAATACGGCATTCCTGCACCGCGATACACGCCTGTTGCCGCGTCGGCGACGCGTGTGGTCGGCGTGGAACTATCTGGATGCGCCGCATGCCGGCACGACAGCGGGCGCACCGTGCGTCAGCTACCTGCTGAACCAGTTGCAACCGCTGCCGGTGTCGACGCCCGTGGTGGTCACGCTCAACCCGTCAGCGCCACCCGCGCCCGAGCTGGAGTATCAGCGGTTCGAGTACGAGCATCCGGTGTTCGATCAACCGGCCATCGACGCGCAGGCTCGCCTGCCGGCATTGCAAGGTCGCAGTCGCACCTGGTTTGCGGGTGCCTGGACCGGCTACGGCTTCCATGAGGACGGGCTGAAGTCTGCACTGCGCGTGGTGGCGGATTTTGGCTGCGCTCCGGCCTGGGCAAAGGTGGCGCCATGAACGGTGACGCGCAGCTTCTGGTCGGCCAGGTCATGCACCGCCGCCTGCGGCCGGTGGCGCATCGCTTCGTCTACCCGGTGTTTGCCGTGCGCGTGAAGCTCTCGGCACTGGGGCGCCTGACGGGCACGTGGTTTGGCGTGGACTGCTGGCGGCCGCTGTCTTTGCGCATGCGCGACTACGGCCCGCGAGACGGTTCTGACCTGCTCGCCTGGATACGTAACATGCTGAGCAGCGCGGGCCTGCCTGCCGATGGCGAGGTCTGGCTGCAGACCTTTCCGCGCATTGCCGGCTGGATGTTCAACCCTGTCTCGTTCTGGTACTGCCACGACGCAGCCGGCACGCTGCGCGCCGTTTTGGCCGAGGTCAACAACACCTTCGGCCAGCACCATCAGTACCTGCTCTGTGCGCAGGACGGCGGGGCCATCGATGCGCACACCCTGCTGACGTGCCGCAAGCAACTGCATGTGTCGCCCTTCTGCAGGGTCGAGGGCGGTTACCGGTTCCGTTTTGCCGAGACCGAGGCAACGGCGCTGGTACGTATTGACTATCACGACCGAGAGGGCGCCTTGCTGCACACCGCCATCGGTGGCCGGCTCCAGCCTTTCGACGCCGCACACCTGCGACGCGCGCTGTTGCGGCAGCCGCTGCTTGCGCTGCAAGTCATTGGTCGCATCCATTGGCAGGCCCTGCGCCTGTGGCTCAAGGGCGTGCCGTTCTTTGGCCGCAATGCCCACGACAGAACTTCTCCGGAGAATTCCCGATGACAGCCTCGCGCTCCCTCTCCTGGGTGCCGCCTCATGTTCCTGCGGCCGGCCGGCTGTTCCTGGCATTGGCCGGTCGGTTGCGGCACGGCTTCCTTCACCTGGTCACGCCCGATGGCGATGTGCAGATCGGTGATGCCGCGTCGCCGCTGGTGGCGGACCTGCGCATTACCGACTGGCGTGCATGCGGGCGCATCCTGCGCAGCGGTGACGTGGGTTTTGCGGAGGCATACCGAGACGGATGGGTCGACTCGGCCAACCTCACCAACCTACTGCGGCTGGCCATCGTCAATGCCGCCACGCTCGACCAGGCGATCTTCGGGCATGCGCTGGCGCGCTCCGTCCTTCGGATCCGCCATCTGCTGCGCCGGAACAGCCGTCGCGGCAGTCGCCGCAATATCCACTTGCATTACGACCTCGGCAACGATTTCTACCGGCTGTGGCTGGACGAGGGCATGGCGTATTCGTCTGCGTGGTTCAACGGCAATCTGCGGCACGGGCTTGCGGAAGCGCAAACCGCCAAATACCGGCGCGTGTGCGATCTGCTGAGGGTAGAGCCAGGCATGGACGTGCTGGAAATCGGCTGCGGATGGGGCGGCCTGATGGAGATGGCCTGCGCGCGCGGTGCGCATGTGCACGGCATCACGCTCTCGGAAGAACAGCGCCGCTACACGGCAGAGCGCCTGGCCGACGAGCCCCGGGCGCGCGTTGAACTGCGCGACTATCGGGATCTAGACGGCGCATACGACGCCATCGCCTCCATCGAGATGTTCGAGGCGGTGGGCGAGGCTTACTGGCCAAGCTACTTCCGGACGCTGGTGCGCTGTCTGCGGCATGGCGGCCGCGCCCTGGTGCAGAGCATCACCATCGACGAGGCGCATTTCGAGCGCTACCGCGCCGGCACCGATTTCATCCAGCAGTTCATCTTCCCCGGCGGCATGCTGCCCAGCCGCGAGCGCTTCATCAAGCTGGCGGAGCAGCATGGCTTGCGTGTGGTCGACCGGCTCGACTTCGGCCGCGACTACGCAGAGACCCTGCGTCGGTGGAACCAGCGTTTCGAGGCCCGGCTCGATGCTGTGCGGGCACTCGGATTCGACGAGCCCTTCATCCGCATCTGGCGCCTGTATTTCGCCTATTGCGAGGCCGGCTTTGACGAGGGCCGGATCGGCGTGTCGCAGTTTCTGCTGGAGCGGGGGTGACCATGCCTGCGATCGGGGTCGCGCTCGTCGCGCTGGTATTCCTGGTGGCGGTGTTCAGTGCCGTGTGGGCGTGGCAGTTGCGCACCGAGAATGCCGGCATGGTCGATCCGGTCTGGGCATTCTCCCTGGGCGCGGTGGCATTGCTGTACGCCGGGTTGGGCACGGGCTCGTTGCCTGCACGCTTGCTGGTCGGTGCGGGTGGCGCGGTGTGGGGCGTGCGCCTGGGCTGGCACTTGTGGCAGCGCAATGCCGGCAAGCCGGAAGACGCGCGCTACCGCAAGTTGCGCCAGGAGTGGGGCGCAGCCGCACCCCGAAACATGTTCGGCTTCTTCCAGGTGCAGGCGGCGGTATCGATGTTTCTGTCGATCGCGTTTGCCGTGCCGAGCTACCGCCCCGATTCACCAGGCGCGTTTGCCGTGGCGATTGCGATTGCGCTGTGGCTGATTGCGGTGGCCGGCGAGGCCCTGGCGGACCGGCAACTGCGCAGCTTTGCGGCGGACCCGGCCAACCGCGGCAAGACCTGCCGGGCGGGGCTGTGGCGCTATTCGCGGCATCCCAATTATTTCTTTGAATGCGTGCACTGGCTGGCCTACGTGCCGCTGGCGCTCGGCACGCCGTGGGCATGGCTGACGCTGTTGCCGCCGGTGGCCATGGCGTGGTTGCTCATCAAGGTCTCGGGCGTTCCCATGCTTGAAGCCCACATGCGCGCAACGCGAGACGATTACGCCGAATACGCCCGCACAACGAGCGTGCTGATCCCATGGCCGCCGCGTCACTGACGTACACACGTACAGATTCCAAGGAGCTTTTCATGACTGTGCTGTCCACGCCGACCCTACCGCCGCAAGCTGCGGCCGACGCCAGTGACAGCTGGCTCATCCAGTGCTGTGAGCGCGGATGGCTGCCGGATGGGCTGGTGCGCGCGGGCATGCGCGCCCTCATGCGCCAACGCTTGCGAGACGAGGGTCTTCACGATGGCGAACTGCGCGCACGGCGCTTCAACGCGTTGCTGGATGAGCTGCACGCCAGCCCCATCGCCATTGAGACCGACGCGGCCAACACACAGCACTATGAGCTGCCGCCCGCATTCTTCGAGGCCCATCTGGGACCGCAGTTGAAGTACTCCTGCGCCCTGTACCCGAACGGCACCGAAACGCTGGCCGAAGCCGAAGAGGCGATGTTTGCGTGCTACGCCGAGCGTGCCAGCCTGGCCGATGGGCAGTGCATTCTGGACCTCGGATGCGGTTGGGGTTCGTTGTCGCTATGGATGGCCAAGCGCTATCCCAACGCGCGCATCGTGGCGTTGTCGAATTCGCGCGGTCAGCGCAGCTGGATCGAGGCCCGGGCCGCCGAGCGCGGGCTGACGAACCTCACCGTGCACACGGGAAACATTGTCGATTTCGATTTTGCAGAGATGCCCAAGGGTGGCCTCTTCGACCGGGTCGTGTCGGTCGAGATGTTCGAGCACATGAAGAACTACGGCCTGCTGCTGGGCAAGATCGCACGCTGGATGCGACCGGATGCGGTGCTGTTTGTGCACATCTTCGCGCATCGCACGCTGGCGTATCACTTTCAGGTGCAGGACGGCACCGACTGGATGTCGAAGTACTTCTTTACCGGCGGCACGATGCCATCGGAGGCGTTGCTGCTGGAGTTCCAGGACGATCTGCGCGTGGCGCGCCACTGGTGGGTCAGTGGCATGCACTACGCGCGCACCGCCGATCATTGGCTGGCCAATCTTGACGCTGCGCGCGGCCGGTTGATGCCTGTATTCGTGCAGACCTATGGCGAGCAGCAGGCGGCCGTGTGGTTCCAGCGGTGGCGCATGTTCTATCTGGCGGTGTCGACCTTGTTCGGTTATGCCGGCGGCAACGAGTGGGGCGTGGCGCACTACCGCTTCGTCAAGCGCTAACGGATGGTAGAGCGCCGGCGGTAGTCAGGGCGGAATGGCTGTTCCGTCGCTGCGCGCACCCATCCAAACCAGGAGCGGCATCCATAGCGCCCAACCGACGGCCAACGCGCCCAGCGTGGCGGGCAGGTCGGAAATGTGTGCCGCCCCAAGCGCCGCTCCCGCACGGAACGACAGCGGGCCGGCAATGGCGCCGAGCACCATCGCCAGCCACCACCTGCCGCGCAGCCAACGAAAGAGGACATTCACTTGGATCGCGAACAGCACCCACAGCGCCAGCAGCCAGGGCGGCACGATGCCGGGCCACATGGTCCCATGCGGATAGACGATCAGCCCACCTCGTATCAGGAGCGTCTCCCACGGCGCCGCGAGTACCACGACCGACACCACCAGCCGCCATTCCAGGGACGGCTGGCGGGCTTGCCGCAGATGAAGCGCCAGCAGTGCCGCGACAAAGACGATGCCGACCCACGCGGCATCGCGCGCGGCGCTCAGCACGCAAACAAACCAGCCGGCTTGGCCGGCCACCGCATAGAGGAGAGCACGATGAGAACGCATCAAAGAGGCCACCGTTGGCTTACCCTGTCAGGTTGGGCGCAGGGCCTGGCTGCAGTGGCGCTGGCGCTTGCCAGCGCTGCCTGCTCCGGCCCGCCGCCGAATCCCAACCCGCGGGCCGCCGTGCCGCTCAAGACCGTACCGGTGGATTTGCCCCGCTACATGGGCCGCTGGTATGTCATTGCCAACATTCCGTACTTTGGCGAGCGCGGCAATGTCGGCAGCTACGCCGAATGGTCCCTGCGGCCCGATGGCCGTATTGACGATGCCTACGTCTACCGGCCGGGCAGCTTCGATGCGCCGTTCAAACGCATGCAGTTTGTCGATTCGGTGGTGGACGGCAGTGGCGGCGGCGAATGGCGCGTGCGGCTGTTCTGGCCTATCTACGTCTCGCAACTGACGCTGTACGTCGACCCGGAATACCGCGTGACGCTGCTCGGCTATCCGGACAAGAGCCTCGGCTGGGTGTTCTCGCGCGACCCCGACATGAGCGATGCCGACTATCGCGCGGCGCTGAGCCGGTTCGACGAGATGGGCTACGACATTTCGCGTTTCCGGCGTGTGCCCCAGGTGCCGGCCCAGATCGGGAAGCCGGGCTTCCAGTCGCCGGGAGATGCCAACTAGCCGTGCCCGCATCAACGTGACTTGCCCAGGAGGTGACGTCGCAGGGACGGAGCGCGCGTGCCGGGCGCCAGCCAGATATCGAAGAAGGCACGCGCGAAGACGGGATCGTTCACCTCGGTCGTCAGCTGTCCATTGGCGTAGAAGCGTGCACCGCGTCCGGGCAGATACACGCCGCACAAGGTGTCGCCTGGCTTGACGTCGGGAAAGGCGGGCGCCATCGCACGCTGCCATTGCGCGAGGGTGTCATCCGAAGGAACAGGTGCCTGCAGCCTGCGGATCTCGTCGATGGCGGTTTCGATGAGCCGGTTGCGCTCAATCGCGCGCCGATACGTCACCTCCAAGGCAAAGGGCGCGTCATAGCTGGGCGGGAGCTCTGCGCTCCAGAGCTGCGCATCGTAGAGGCAGAATCCGAACAGGCACAGCGCACCCTTGCCGGAGAGTTGCAGTGCGGGCACGGTGTCGCGGCAATCGGCCCGCGCTCCACCAGCCACGAGCATGCACAAAAGGAATACCAGGGATCGGACGGCGTGAACGCATTGGGTAGGCATATCGCAATGGCGTACGTACAGGGGGTTCAGGCGAACAATAAACCGCTTCCAAAGTCTACTGACGGAGCGCGTAACGCGGAAATGCAGGCACGAAGTTTTCTTGATGCAAAACCTGCTCACGGTCGACTCTGTTCGCAAACACCGTGATTCCGCTGTTGTGGATCGGCATATCGACTCAAAGCGTGTTCATTGCCGGAAATGAATCGCGTCTTCTGCTGCTTACCGTTGACGCGCTGCGTAGCGCGGCGTTTCATGTCGCTGGGTGCGGCATTCACTCTAAGGGGTTTTGGATGGTTGATGCATTGACACCTGCATTTCATTGCGTGAAGCGCGCAGGGCTGCATGGCTTGAGCGTGTTGAAGCGGATCGGCGTTGTCCGGCGTGCGCGCTTGCAATGGCTGGCAGCGTTGCTCGCCGGGGCAACGCTTCTGGCGGGCTGTATGCCAACGAGCCCGCCCGAAGGCATCGCGGCCGTCACGCCGTTCGATCTTCAGCGCTACCAGGGGCGCTGGTACGAGCAGGCCCGGCTTGATCACTCGTTCGAGCGAGGTTTGACCGATGTGTCCGCGACCTATCAGCCGCAACCCGACGGCAGCGTCCGTGTGGTCAACCGTGGCTATGACCCAGCGAAGGGCGAATGGCGCGAGGCGATCGGCAAAGCGCTGTTCGTAGGCGACCACGATACCGGGTCATTGAAGGTGTCCTTCTTCGGCCCGTTCTACGGCGGGTATCACGTGGCCGCGCTGGACCCGGGTTACCGCTGGGCTCTTGTTGTCGGGCCTGACCGCAGCTACTGCTGGGTGCTGACACGAGACAAGCAACTTGACCCCGCCCAGCGAGAGGCGATCTTTGCGCGAGCGCGCTCGCTCGGTATTGATACGTCCGCGCTGATTGCCGTGACACATCAGCGGCAGGACCCGACTCAGTAGCGGCGAGGGTACATGCACCACATCAAGGGCGAGAGCGAAGTCGAGTCGCAAGACCGTTGCGCCTTGTTCCGGCGAGCAATGACATGAATCAGCGTGCCAAGACGCTCCGGCTGGTGCTGGGCGACCAACTCAACCCGCAGCATTCCTGGTTTGCGCATGTCGACCATGACGTGGTCTACGTGCTGATGGAGGTGCGGCAAGAAACCGACTACGTGCTGCACCACGCGCAGAAGATTCTCGCCATTTTCGCGGCCATGCGCGACTTCGCAAACGTGTTGCGATCGGCCGGCCACCGCGTGCGCTATGTCGCCATCGACGATGAGAGCAACCGCCAGTCCCTGACGGAGAATCTCACCGCACTGTCCCGGCACTACGGCGCCGAGCGAGTCGAATGGCAGTCCCCGGACGAGTGGCGCGTGGATGCGCAGCTGCGCGACTGGGCCGAAACGCAGTCGCTTTCCACGGGCGAAGTCGACACCGAGCATTTCCTGACGGGCAGGCATGATCTGGCTTCCATGTTCGAAGGTCAAAAGCAGTGGCTCATGGAGCGTTTCTATCGCGAGATGCGCCACCGCTTTGCCGTGCTGCTTGACGACACGGGCGCGCCCGAAGGCGGCCAATGGAATTTCGATCATGACAATCGCAAGCCTTGGCGTGGCTCGCCCCCCGAGCCCGCCGACGCGCGCCCGGTGCATGACCATCGGGAGTTGTGGGAGACGGTTCAACGCAGCGGTGTGAAGTCGTTCGGAGAGCCGCAGGCGGGGGAATTCCGGTGGCCGGTCAATCGCACAGAAGCGCTGGCTTGCCTGGAGGCATTTGCCGAGCATGTGCTGCCGTACTTCGGCGATTTTGAAGACGCCATGAGCAGCGGTCACCAGCGGCTGTTCCACTCGCTGCTGTCCTTTGCCCTCAACGTGAAGATGCTGAACCCGCGTGAGGTGATCAATCGCGCAGAGGCAGCGTATCGACACGGCAGGGCGCCGTTGCCCGCCGTGGAGGGGTTCATCCGCCAGATCCTGGGCTGGCGCGAATATGTTCGCGGCATCTACTGGGCGCACATGCCCGGATACGCGTCCTGCAACGTGTTGAATCACGAGGCGCCCCTGCCATCTTGGTTCTGGAGCGGAAAGACCCAGATGCGCTGCCTGCAGCTCGCCATCGGGCAGTCGTTGCAAACGGCACACGCCCATCACATTCAGCGCCTCATGGTGATCGGCAACTTCGCCTTGCTGGCAGGGCTCGCACCCGGCGACGTGCACCGCTGGTACCTCGGCGTTTACATCGACGCGTTCGAATGGGTGGAGTTGCCGAACACGGTCGGGATGAGCCAATGGGCAGACGGCGGCCGCATTGCGACCAAGCCGTATGTCAGCAGTGCCGCATACCTTTCCCGCATGAGCGATTACTGCAAGGGCTGCCACTACGACAGCAAGCAGCGTGTCGGTGAGCGCGCATGCCCTTACAACGCGTTGTACTGGGATTTTTTCGCGCGCCACAGCGAGGTGTTCGGCCGCAACCCGCGCCTGGCCATGGTGTATCGGCAACTCGCCAAGATGGAAGCGCACGAGCGTGATGCCCTACACGCGCGTGCTGCCGAAGTGCGCGCCAAGCTGGAGGCGTTATGACGGATGCGACGGCAGGCAGCGCTTTACCGCGATCAGGAGGTCAACCGATCTTGCGCATCTTGTTGACGGGAGGCACCGGCTTGATCGGGCGGGCGCTTTGCCGCCAGTGGCAGGCGCAGGGGCACGACCTGGTGGTCTGGAGCCGTACGCCCGAGCGCGTGGCTCGGCTGTGTGCCGGTGCCCGCGGCGTGGCGACGCTGCGCGAACTGGAGGGTGCCCCGCCGTTCGATGCGGTCATCAATCTGGCCGGGGCACCGATTGCCGATCGCCCGTGGACTGCTCAGCGGCGGCGGGTTCTATGGCGCAGCCGCGTCGACCTCACCCGCGAACTCGTGGAGTGGCTCGGCCGTTGCGAGCGACCCCCTCGCGTGCTCCTTTCCGGTTCGGCCACTGGCTGGTATGGCGATCGGGGGCAGGAGCCCCTTGATGAAGACAGCCGCTCTAGCAAGGACGACTTTGGCAGTCAGCTCTGCGTCGCGTGGGAGACGGAAGCCCTGCGTGCGGAGGCGCTCGGCATGCGTGTCGTGTTACTGCGCACCGCACCCGTGCTGGCGACGGACGGCGGTATGTTGCCGAAGCTGCGTCTGCCGTTCAGCATGGGCCTGGGTGGTCGGCTCGGCAGCGGCCGTCAATGGATGCCGTGGGTCCATCTTGACGACATGGTCGGTCTGATCGATTTTCTTTTGCACCACGTCGATTGCCGGGGCGCCTTCAATGCGTGCGCGCCTGACCTCGTCAGGAACGCGGACTTTGCCAGCACGCTGGCGGCGACCCTACGCAGACCGATGCTCTTCTCGATTCCGGCCTGGGTATTGCGAATGGCGCTGGGCGAAATGTCGGTGTTGCTGCTGGGCAGTCAGCACCTGCAACCGCGGCGGGCCTTGGAGGCCGGCTATCGGTTTCGCTTTCCGTATCTGGAGGAGGCTTTGGAAAGACTGCTGGAGAGTGAGGCGCATCCGGTCACCCGGCGCCCCGCAGAATGACCTCGAGCGGCGGGAGTTCCACCCGCCGCGCGTAGCCCGTTGGCGACCGGTGCCTTCAGGCGCCGGTCACCCTGGTCAACCCTGCCGCTGGCTGCGGGACGCGACGGCCACGGTGGTGGGCGATTCAGCAAGCGGCACAAAGCTGCGCGTTGCGCCATCCAGCGCGTCGATGCTGCCGGTCTCGATGTCATACACCCAGCCATGCAGGTTCAAGCGGCCCTGCTCAAGCGCCAGCGCCACCGATGGGTGTGTGCGCAGGTTGGCCAGCTGTGCGATCACGTTTTCGCGAACCAGGCCGTCCAGCTTGGCGCGGGGCGAATCGAACGTATGCGCCGCGTTGATGACCTTGGCGGCGTCGGAATGGCGCAGCCAGTTCGCCACGGCCGGCAGGTGGTCAAGACAGGTGCAGCGCGAGATGGCGCCCATCGCGCCGCAGTCGGAGTGGCCGCAGATCACGATGTCCTGCACGCCCAGCACTGCGACGGCATATTCGACCGTCGCCGAAACACCGCCCGGCTCGGGGCCATACGAGGGCACGATATTGCCCGCGTTGCGGATCACAAACAGCTCGCCCGGTTCGCGTTGCGTAAGCAGCTCCGGAACGACGCGGCTGTCCGAGCACGTGACAAACAGTGCCTTCGGGCTTTGTGATGTCGCAAGTTGTTTGAAAAGCTCTACCCGTTGCGGATAGATGTCGCGCTGAAAGCGCAGGAAACCGTCAATGATGTCGCGCATGGCGTTTTTCCCGTTGAGTAGACAGATGCCCGCGCGGTCGTTCAGGACCAATGCGCCGGCACGGCCGCTATTGTCGTCGATATCGAACGGAAGAAGAACGGGTCCACACACATTGCAGGGGCATGCTAGTGAGGACTTCTCCACTCCGGCGCAGCGCCCATTCCGGTGTGGGGCAGGCGCCGACGATGGTGCGGGCGGGCACCCTGCGCCATCCCATGCCGACGGGTCATGCAGTCTGCCGATGCCTTCACGGGCGCACATCCAACCGCTGAAAACGCACGTATATGGTCGAACGTCTTGCCTTGACCTGAAACTGTATGCGCCTCGATCTGATCCGTCTCTCATCGACCCTGAGCGGCATTGACCGCCATCTGAGCGTTCACCCGGCGTTGCTGCCGCATGGAGGCTGTCGATGCCCGGTGTGACGCGTCGAGCATGGATGGCGACCGCGTTGGCGAGCCTCGCAGGCTGTACGGCACTGGACGTTCTGAACGCCGTGTCTGCCTCGAGCGCAAGTGTGCCGACACTGGGCTTGCCCTACGGCGAACACCCGCGGCAAAGACTGGACGTCTACCGGCCTGTTCGCCCAATGGAGGGGCCGCCGCGTGCGGTTGTCTTCTTCTACGGCGGATCGTGGCGAGATGGCGACCGCAAAGACTATGCGTTCGTTGGCGAGGCGTTGGCCGCGGCGGGAGCCATCGCAATGGTGGCCGACTACAGGCTGTATCCGGAGGTGCGCTACCCGGACTTCCTGCTCGACTGCGCAGCTGCCACGGCTTTCGCAAGGCGGTGGCTGGAGGGGCAGGGCTACGCCGGCGCGCGCCTTTTCGTGGCCGGGCACAGCGCAGGCGCCTATAACGCGGCGATGCTCGCAACCGACAGCCGCTGGCTCGCCGCACAGGGGATGCGCATTGAAACACTGTCAGGCTGGATCGGCATGGCCGGCCCTTACAACTTCCTGCCGATTCAAGCGGCCGATGTGCGCCCGGTGTTCAACCATCCGAATGAAACAGCGGACAGCCAGCCGTTCTTCCACGTGAGCCAGGGGTGGTTGCCCCCGGCGTTGCTGCTCACAGGCGAGCACGATGCATATGTAGATGTCCGTCGAAATACGCTATCGCTTGCCGAACGCCTGACCGCGTATGGGCACGCCGTGGAACTCAAGGTCTACCCGGGGCTGGACCACAAAACACTCGTGGCCGCACTGGCCCCGCCGTTGCAATTTCTCGGGCCTGTGCTCTCGGATGTGACGCGCTTTGTGGCCAACGCCTGAGCGCGATTCGGCGCAGCGCGTTGCCAAACCGAGGAACGTGTCTTCCACGCCGTCGCGGGCGATTTGAGTCAGGAATGCGTTGGAAATTCATGCTTGGCCAGCGCGGTGGATCGTTCATTGCGGGAGCCGGCGTCCTTATACTCGGATGGCGCGATCGAGCCGCGCTGCAAGCCGCCGAAGACTCATGAGCTACACCGTTGTCTGGTTCAAGCGCGACCTGCGGGTGCACGACCATGCTCCGCTTGTCCACGCTGCCCGCCAGGGAAAAGTCTTGTGTTTGTACGTCATCGAGCCAAGCCTGTGGGCGCAGCCGGACGCCGCATCACAGCACTATCTCTTTATCCAGGAATGCCTGCACGACCTTGCGCAGCAGCTGCGCGCATGCGGCGCACGGTTGCAAGTGGCCGTGGGCGAAGTGACGGAGGTGCTCGGGCGGCTTCATGCGGCAGCGCCGTTCAGTCGCCTGGTGTCTCATGAGGAAACCGGCAACGGTCATACGTTCGCGCGCGACAAGGCCGTTGCTGGCTGGTGCCGCCATCACGCCGTGACCTGGCGCGAGTGGCCCCAGCATGGCGTGGTGCGACGCTTGCAGACGCGAGACGTCTGGCACGACCGCTGGGCGGAGCATATGTACGCGCCCTGCGTGCCCGCGCCCGGGGTGGGCGCGCTTAGCGATGTCGTGCTGCCCTGGCCGGCGATGGAATGGCCCCGGTGCGAGGCGCTCGGCTTGGATGCGCAGTCGCCACCTCGCCGCCAGCGCGGTGGACGCGCGCGAGGCACTGAGGTGTTGCGCGATTTCCTGTCCGAGCGAAGCCGCAACTATCGGGGCGGCATCTCTTCGCCGTTGACGGCGCCAAGCGCTTGCTCGCGTCTGTCTCCCTACCTGGCATACGGATGCCTCGGCATGCGCGAAGTGGTGCAGGCCACCGAGCAACGCCTGCTCCAGCTCAAGGCCAGCGCCGGCGACGATGCGGCGTGGCAGCGTAAGGGGCTGACTGCGTTTGTCAGCCGCCTGCATTGGCATTGCCACTTCATCCAGAAACTGGAATCTGAGCCTGCCATCGAGTTTCGCAATCTGCACCACGGCTACGACGGCCTGCGTGAATCGGCATGGAACGCCGATCACTTTGACGCCCTGGTCGCCGGTCGCACCGGCTGGCCGATGGTGGACGCCTGTGTGGCCATGCTGAGGGAAACCGGTTGGATCAACTTTCGCATGCGGGCCATGCTTGTGTCCGTGGCTTCCTACCCGCTGTGGCTGCATTGGCGGCCGGTGGGCGTTTGGCTGGCGCGGCAGTTCCTCGATTACGAGCCAGGAATTCATTGGAGCCAGATGCAGATGCAAGCCGGCACCACCGGCATTAACACCACGCGCGTCTACAACCCCATCAAGCAGGCGCAAGACCAGGACCCGCATGGCCGGTTTGTCAGGCGCTGGCTGCCGGCCCTGCGGCGCGTGCCCGATGCGTGGCTCCTGCAGCCCTGGCGCATGCCGGCCGATGTGCAGGTTCGCTGTGGCGTGCAGGTGGGCGAAGACATCCCCGTGCCGCTGGTCGATCTTGAGGTGGCAACGCGGCACGCCAAGATGCGCATCCATGCGTTGCGTGCCCGGCCGGAAGTGCACGCCGCCAATCACGCCATCGTGAAGAAACACGCTTCGCGCATGCGCCGTGATCGCGTCGACAACCCACGCGGCAGTGGGGCCACGTCTTCCCAACTCAGTCTCGACTTTTGATTCCCGCCGATGCATAAGAAGCCGAACCTGCCGAACAAGCAATGTGCGCACTGCGGCCTGCCATTTATCTGGCGAAAAAAGTGGGCACGGGATTGGGATGCGGTGAAGTACTGCTCGGAGCGTTGTCGCAGACAAGGCAGGCAGCCCAGGGCACAGCACGGAGAACCGCGTTGAACACCGTGCTGTTCTGGTTCCGCAGCGACCTGCGATTGCATGACCAGCCGGCTCTGCGTGCCGCATGCGAGAGCGGAGCCTCGCACCTCGTCGCGGTGTACTGCCATGCCGACTACGAAGCACAGACGCCTTGGGGCTTTGCGCGCGTAGGTGTGCACCGCCGGGCCGTGCTTGCGGCGGCGCTTCGGGATTTGGCCCGCCAGTTGGCCGATCTCGGCACCCGGCTGGTGGAATGCTGTGGCCCGCCGGGAAAGGTCTTGCCCGCATTGGCACGCGCCGTGGGCGCCTCGACGGTCGTCTGCGAAGACATCGCCGCGCCATACGAGCAAGCCGAAGTGGCCGAACTGCGAAGCGCGGGGCTGCAGGTGCAGACGGTCTGGCAAAGCAGCCTGATCGATCCGCTGTGTCTGCCTTGGCCTGTTCAATCGCTGCCGGCGGTCTTCACAACATTCAGGCAAGCGCTCGAACGTGCGCGGACTGCACCGTCGACGCCGCTGTCACCGCCCAACCGCCTTCCGCCATGGCCGGCGGGTGCAATTATTCCGCCGGGGCTGCGCGCGCCGGCCGACGTTGCAAACCAAACGCTGTCGACAGATCCGCGCGCGTCGTTTCCGTATGGCACACCGGAGTTTGATGGTGGCGAGACGGCGGGCCTTCGGCACCTGGCCCAATACCTGCAGCGCCAGTTGCCTCACACGTACAAGCGCACGCGCAACGCCTTGGCCGGTGTGGACTTCTCGGGCAAATGGTCGCCCTGGCTGGCCACCGGTGCGTTGTCGCCCCGACGCGTGATGTCGGAACTGCAGCGGTTCGAGCAGTCGCATGGGCAGAGCGACGGGAGCTACTGGCTATGGTTCGAGCTGCTGTGGCGAGACTATTTCCGCTTTCTGCATCTTCAGCATGGCGCTCGGCTGTACCGCGCACGCGGTCTCGCAAATGAGGTACGGCACGCGGATCGCCCAGATGTGCAGGGCTTCGAGCGCTGGCGTCGTGCATCGACCGGCGAGCCGCTCGTCGATGCCGCGATGCGCGAGCTGGAGACCACCGGCTACCTCAGCAACAGGCTCAGACAGGTGGTCGCGAGCTACCTCGTGCATGAGCTCAGAGGCGACTGGCGTGCCGGTGCAGCGTGGTTTGAGTCCCAGCTCGTCGACTACGACGTCTACAGCAATCAGGGCAATTGGCTGTATATCGCGGGGCGCGGCACGGACCCACGTGGCGGCCGGCGATTCAACGTCCGGAAACAGGCCGCTGAGTACGATCCCGATGGGTCTTATCTCCGTCTATGGGCGGCGTGACAGTGCATGGCGAGCAATGCCCTGGACCGCAAGCGCCGGCTGTGAAGGGCGGCGGCGGAAATGAGCTTCGAATCACACATGCGGCCCACCGGCTAAAGACTGCGCATGTCGCGTCGATTACTCATGACGACGCCCCGAGCTAGCACGACATGACTGAAGCAGTACAACTGGAAGGTGGACGGCCCTCACGCACCGAGATTCTCGCAGCCGCGCTGATCAGCGCCATGATTGTTGCCGTGGCTGCGATCGCCTTCCGCCACGCCCAGCGCACCTTGCCAGAGGTCAAGCCGTTTCTGCCCATGTTCCTGACGGTGGTCGTCCTGTGTGAAGGGCTGACCGGCTATCTGTTATTTCAGCGCGCCCGCCTGGCCAGAACGCCTTTTTATGGGGCGCTTGCCGGCGCCTACTTTTTTGCCGCGGCGATTGCCATTGCGCAATTGCCTACATTTCCGGGCGTATTCAGTGCCGACGGCCTGCTCGGAGCCGGCCCTCAATCCGCCGTGTGGCTATGGACCTTCTGGCATTCGGGCTATCCGGTGTTGTTGCTGCTCGCGGCGCTGGGCCGGTATTGCCATGAACACAGTCGCGCAAGCCCTCAGCTCACGCAAGTGTTGCGAGCATTGCCGTGGTTGGGACCGATTTCAGCAGCTGTCGTAGTGCCGATCTGTATCTGGGGCACCAAGTATTTACCGGCGCTCATCCAGGGTGGGACATACGTCAACCTCGTTCGCATCCTAGGTGTTCCCGTGATCGGATCGAACGTCGTTGCGCTTGCAGGCTATCTGGCGCTGACCAGACTCCGGCGCTCGGTGGATGTCTGGGTCACTGTGGCGCTTGCTGTCGGTTTGGCCGACTCGTTATTGACCCTGCATGGTGGCGCTCGTTATACGCTGGGCTGGTACGCGGCACGGCTGCTCAGCGTGGTGTCCTCGGCGGTTGTACTGTCAATGCTGATTGCAGATATCACACGGCTATATCGGGCGCTGATGGCTGCGAATCACCGGCTTGAGCGGCAGTCGTTGCTCGACGGTCTGACGCAAGTTGGCAACCGTCAAGCATTCGACAGGTGCTGGGCGGCGGAATGGAAGCGCGCGCGGCGAACAGGGCTTCCGCTGTCGGTGCTGATGATCGACATCGACCATTTCAAGCAGATCAACGACACATACGGGCATGGCAGGGGCGACGCGTGTCTTGTCGAGGTGGCTGACATCCTTTCACGCGTTGCGGGAAAGCGCCCAACCGACCTGGTGGCACGCTATGGCGGCGAAGAGTTTGTCGTTCTGTTGGCAGACACAGAGCGTTCGCGCGCCCAGGTTATCGCCGAGCAGGTGCGCCGGGCGGTGGAGCAGGCTGCGCTGCCTGCGCCCTCCGTTCACGGTGTCGTGACCGTCAGCATTGGCGTGGCTGCTTACGCGCCGTCTACCGACCGCACGCCGGTCGCGGACCCTATATCCGACGTGCTGATGCAAGCCGATATGGCGCTCTACGATGCAAAGCGCGCCGGCAGGAATGCGGTGGTGGTGCGCTAGCGCAGCGGCTGCACATTCGGACTTTCATCGCATGCTCGGCACACCCCTGCCGCAAGTCAGCCGAGCGTGAAATGCGATACATCAACGTCAACTCATGCATGGCAAAGAGGCCGCACCGCATGACGGTTGCCCGGGGCAGGGGATCATGCCGTCACGCAAATTAGCCGGCTCGTAGGGCATCAGCTCTCCGGTCGCACACGCCCACGTCATGCGCATCAGGGTAGCGATCTTGGAGAGTCCAAGACGTTTCGCCCTTATGTGCCCCCGGCCGCTTTTTTCCCTTCAATTGCAAAGCAATCTTCAGCTCCGGATAACCTCGCGTCCCGGGCAGATTGGGAAAACGATATCTAAAAATCCTCCTAAACTCCTCGCACGGATGGAGGTCAGCTGGCATAAAGGCTTATGCCTTGTAAATTGTGAGAAAGATCCTCAAAAGAGAAAAAAATTACCTGTTGCAGGAAAACGTTTCCTATCGTAGCCTCCCGGCCAATGACCTATCGAGAGCAGCCCGACGAGACTTCAACCAGCAGCACAAACGAGGAGACGAGATGAAACATCGAATGGTGATTTGCCTGACGGCAGCCCTGGTGAGCAGCGTGCTCTCGGCATGCGGCGGCGGGGAGGACAGCGCGCTGTCCGTGCAGGGTCGAACCCTCCAGAAGATGGCCAGCGCGGCGGCCCCTGCAGTCAGCTTCAGTGACCCTCCCGGATCGAACTTCGACCTGACGCCTTTCACGCTGCAGTTGCCAACCGGCTCCTCCGGCAAGATCACCACGGTCAGTGGCTCCGACCTCGCGGCGGGCTACACCGACCCGACCTACTTCTACACGGACAGCACGGACGGCTCGATGGTCATGATGGACCCGACCCAGGGTTGGACGACCTCCGGCTCCCGACATCCGCGCACAGAACTGCGCGAGAACGCCATCTGGGACACCTCGGGTACAAATAAGCTGAACGCCACGGTTGCCGTTACGCAAGTGCCGGATCACACCGCGATCGGCCAGATTTTCCAGGGCACCGGTCCTAGCAAGCCACTGTGCGAGCTTCAGGTGAACTCGAGCGGAGGCGTCCAACTCCTGCTTGAAGACACCAACCAGGGCGGCAGCGCGACGATCTATCCGATTGCCACCGTGCCGGTCGGCAGCACGTTCGACTATGAACTGAGCCTCAGCGGCAGCACCATCACGGTCACCGTCAACGGCACGGTCAGCACCTTCACGATGGACTCAAGCTTCGAAGGGGAGAGCTTCTACTTCAAGGCCGGCAACTACGATCAGACTGCCGTATCGGGCCCGCCACTGACAACGCCGGGCACCGTGGTCAAGTTCTACGCGTTGACGCTGACGCACGAGTAAGCAGATCGTTCTCGCGACTGTCATCCCCAAGGCCCAGCGCAACATCGTTGGGCCTGGGCGTACAAAGCGAGCCGATGCTGTCACCCTCAGAAGCCTCGTTAGAGCAGCGGCCCCTCTAGCAAGGGGCTTGAGCGCTTTCTCGTTCAACTGGTCCCACTGATGGAAGTCAACGGCGCGCCGCGAATCACTTGCGCGTCGTAGATGTACGGCCCGGACGGCGTCATGTGCGGGGAGCAGTGCTCCATGCGTCTCAGGAAGGCGGACGGCACAGGCAAGTCGAGCGGGCATTATTTCCCGATCAACTGAAAGCAAGCCCTCGAGTCTTTCGCTACAATATTCGTTGACTCATCAATCGTTGATTTAGCATTTGTCTTGCCGCCCTCCCGCCATGGCCGTCCACACCGCGCTCCCGCACTCTCATACCCAGATCCTGCCGTTCAAGGAATCGCTCTTGGCGATGATCGGCATTTGCTTTGTCGTCGTGCTGGTGGCGTTCGACCAGACGGTGGTGGGTACGGCGCTGCCGACGGTGGTGGCTGAGCTCAAAGGCTTCGAGCTGTACGCGTGGGTGGCGACGTCGTACCTGTTGACCTCGGTGGTGACGGTGCCGATCTTCGGGCGTCTTGGCGACTTCTACGGGCGCAAGCCGTTCGTCATTGCCTCCATCGTGGTCTTCACGCTGGCGTCGGTCATGTGCGGCATGGCGGGCAGCATGACGTTTCTAGTGTGGTCCAGGGCGCTGCAGGGCATTGGCGGCGGCATGCTGGTCGGCACGGCTTACGCATGTATTCCCGATCTCTTTCCCGATGCGCGGGTACGTTTGCGCTGGCAGGTGATGCTGAGCGCGTCGTTTGGTATTGCCAACGCCATCGGCCCCACGCTCGGCGGGTGGATGACGCAGGCGTTCGGCTGGCGGTCGGTGTTTTACGTGAACATTCCGTTTGGCGTGCTGGGGCTGTGGTTTGCCTGGCGCTTCCTGCCGCATCTACGCCAGAACGTGCACACCGGACGTATCCGGCTGGATTGGCAGGGCGCGGTGCTCATCACGGTGGCGCTGGGCGCGTTGCAATTGTTCGTGGAATGGCTGCCGCGACATGGCCTGACGCCGGCGTTGTTTGGCTGGCTGGTGCTGTCGGCCGCGGCGTTCGTGGCGCTGTGGTGGTGGGAGCAGCGCGCCGAGCAGCCGCTGCTGCCGTTCGACATGCTGCGCAACCCGGCACTGGCTGCGCTGTTCATGTTGGCGTTGCTGTCGGGTTTTTCGATGTTTGCGGTGTTGTTCTACGCACCGTTGCTGTTTCAGGGCGGGTTCGGCATGTCGCCGCAGGAAGCCGGCCTGGTGATCACGCCGCTGGTGGTCTGCATCACGCTGGGCAGCATCATCAACGGACGTCTCGTCACGCGCATTCCCAAGCCCAACGCCATGCTGTATGCCGGCTTTGCGTTGCTGACGGTGGCGGTGGGGGGCATGTCAGTGTCGTTCCGGGGCATGTCGCATGTGGTACTGACGCTTCTGATGCTGCTGGCAGGGTTGGGGCTCGGCTTCGTGCTGCCCAATCTGACCGTGTTTGCGCAGCAGACGGCTGGCCGCGCGCACCTGGGCATTGCCACGGCGCTGCTCCAATCGCTGCGCATGGTGGGCGGCATGGTGGGCACGGCGCTGGTCGGCACGCTGGTGAGCGAGCGCTATGCCTCGGGCGTTGCCACTGCGCTGAGCGCCGACAGCGCGACGCAGTGGCTGCATCAGCTTGCCGATCCCGAAATTCTCATCGATCATGAGGCGCAAGCCGCCTTGCTCTCGCAGTTGCATGCTGCCGGCCACGACGGTGCGGCGCTGCTCGAAGCCGCCCGGCATGTGCTGGTCAGTGCCATCCACATCGGCCTGATCGTGGCAACGGTGGTGGCGCTGATTGGCCTCTGGTATGTGCGCCGTGTGCCGCCCGTGTTGCTGCACCATGTCGAGCCCGTGCAACATTCGGAATAGGCGCCAGATAGGCGAGAACAAGCCGGAGCGGTTAGGATGCGCGGTTTCCCAGCAATCTCAGCCCTGATCGATGACCTCTGAACGCGAACGCTTCGCCGTCATGCACCAGTTTGGGCGCACCTATCGTGCGTTCATGGCCGCTTTCGAGGCGCATGTCGGCCAGCCGATGCCGCGCTGGCGGATCTTACTGGCGCTGCACGACAACACCGGCGGCGGCATGGCTCAGAAGCAGCTCGCCGAGCGCCTGCAGATGGACCCTGGCGCGCTCACCCGCCAGCTCAAGGTGCTCGAGCAGCTCGGCTGGATCGAACGCGTAACGGACGCACGCGACAACCGTCTGACCAACGTGTCGCTGTCAGACGCCGGCTTGGCCGTCGTGCTTGACTGCATGCCGCGCCGCATCGCCTTCATCAATGCCACGCTCGACGGGCTGCCGGACGATCTCATGCACGCGCTGTCCGAAGCGCTGGCGCAAATTGAAACACGCCTGGCAGAAGTGCCGGCGCTGGCCGCCGCGGCCTCCGCCTCCGATATCAAGACCGCAGATCAGCCCGCAGACCGCTAATGCGCGCCGAATGCGTTCCGGAGACAACCATGTCCATGGTGATCAACAGCGCGCTGTACCGCAATGGCAAGCGCGAGCGTGACCTTTCCGTCGAGGCCATCAGCGACGTGCTGCACACGCCGGGCTCCTTTGTCTGGCTGGGACTGCATGAGCCCGACAATGCCATGCTCGACCGCGTGCAGGAGGAATTCGGCCTGCACGATCTCGCCATTGAAGACGCGCGCAATGCCCACCAGCGGCCCAAGCTGGAGGTCTACGGCGACGTGCTCTTCATCGTGTTGAACACCGCGCAGATGGAAAACGGTAACGTCGTCTTTGGCGAGACGCACCTGTTTGTCGGTCGGGACTTTCTTGTCTCGGTGCGGCATGGGCCGTCGGCGTCGTATTCGCCGGTGCGCGAGCGTTGCGAGCGCACGCCGCAATTGCTGGCCAAGGGCGCGCCGTTTGCGCTGTACGCGGTGATGGACTTCGTGGTCGACAACTATCAGCCCGTGCTGGAACGCCTGCAGGAAGAGTTCGAGCAGATCGAAAGCCAGATCTTTGGCGACACGTTCGATCGCGCGGCCATCGAGCGGCTTTATACGCTCAAGCGCCAGCTTCTGCGCCTGCGCAACGCCGCACTGCCCGTGGAAGACATCGCCGGTCAGCTTGTGCGCCTGCATGAAGACGTGGTCCCCAAAGAACTGCGCGCATATTTTCGGGATATTGCCGACCATGCGCACCGTGCGGTGGGCGCACTCGATGTGATTCGCGAAATGCTGACCACGGCCATCTCCGTAAACGTGGCGCTGGTATCGGTCACGCAGAACGACATCGTGAAGCGCCTGGCCGGTTGGGGCGCTATTCTGGCTATTCCGACCGTGGTCTTCAGCAACTACGGCATGAACTTCAAGGGCATGCCGGAGCTGGAGCATCCGGCGGGGTATCCCATCGTGCTGGCGTGCACGGCCACCGCTTGCGTGTGGCTGTATCGCAAGCTGCGCAAATCGGGCTGGATCTAGGAGACAAGAGATGGCGCGTTGCTGCTGGGCGGGCGAAGACCCGCTGATGATCGCGTATCACGACACCGAATGGGGCGTGCCGTCGCACGATGATCGTCACCTCTACGAGATGATGATCCTGGAAGGTGCGCAGGCCGGGCTGTCGTGGCAGACCATCCTTCGCAAGCGGGCGCGCTATCAGGAAGTGTTCGAGGGGTTTGATGCGGCACGCGTGGCGCGCTTCACGCCGGCGCGCATCGAAAAGCTGCTCGCCGATCCGGGCATCGTGCGCAATCGCGCGAAGGTCGAGGGCGCCGTCATCAATGCGCGGAAGGTGCTGGAGCTTCAGGAAGAAATGGGTTCGCTCGACGCATTCCTGTGGTCGTTTGTCGATGGCAAGACCATCGTCAACCGCTGGGACAGCTACCGCGATGCACCCGCCGCGACCGATGCGTCCAAGGCGATGAGCAAGGCGCTCATCAAGCGCGGTTTCAAGTTTGTCGGCCCGACCATCTGCTACGCCTTCATGCAGGCAACCGGCATGGTGGATGACCACGAAGCCGGGTGTTTTCGCGCCGGCAAGGTGTAGCGCGTAAGGCCTCTTTTTGATCGGGCGAATGTCCGTTATTCTCGCCAGTCCCAACATTGACGGAGTCGTTCTTCATGTCGCTGAATTTTCTCGGCATTGCCGGTAGCCTGCGCCGCAAATCCACCAACCAGGGCCTACTGCGCGCAGCATCCAGCCGCCTGCCCGCCGGCGTGGAGATGGACCTGGCCGACCTGACGGATATTCCGTTCTACAACGCCGACATGACGGAAAAGCCCGCTTCGGTGGTGCGCGTACGCGAACAGATCGGGCGCGCCGATGCGCTGGTGCTGGCTTGTCCTGAATACAACTACTCGCTGGCGCCGGCGCTGAAGAACATTCTGGACTGGGCCTCGCGCGAGCCCAACAACGCGTTGCTGGCCGGCAAGCCGGTCGCGATTATGGGTGCGGGCGGCGGCATGGGCACGTCGCGCGCGCAGTACCACCTGCGTCAGGTCTGCGTGTATCTCGACCTGCATCCGCTGAACAAGCCGGAAGTATTCGCCAACGCGTTTGCCGGTGGCTTCACCGCTGATGGCGATCTGACGGACGAGCGCATCGCCGGGCTGATCACCGAGCAGATGCAGGCGCTGGCCAACTGGACGTTGAAGCACAAGGCTTGATCGAAGCCATGCGATAGCAGTCTCACTCGCCGGCGTGCAGCGTGCGGTTGCGCCCGGCGAGCGAGCCTGCCACAAGGGAGGCCAGCGCAATCGCGCTGAACAGCCAGCCCATCACGGCCCAACTGCCGGTCAGATCGTGCAGCACTCCCATGAGATACGGCCCGGCCGCCGCCATGGTGTAGCCAATGCCCTGCGTCATGGCCGACAGGCTTGCCGCCACGCGCACGTCGGCGGAGCGCAGCACAATCAGCGACAGCGCCACGCTGAAATTGCCGCCCTGGCCGAGTCCCAACAAGACCGCCCACCACCACAGCGTCGACAGCGGCGCATACAGGCAGCCCATCAGGCCGGCCCAGCACATCAGCATCATCAAGATCACGGCGGGGCGTTGGTCGCGGCCGAGCCGCGCCACAAAAGGCCCACCCAGTGCGGTGATGAGCTGCACGAGAATCGACACGGCGACGACCACGCCGGACTGAACGGCTGACAGCCCGCGGTCTTGCAGGATCACGGGCAGCCAGCCGAACACGCAATACGCCAGCGACGATTGCAGCCCCATATGGAGCGTCACCTGCCAGGCGATCGGCTTGTTCCATAGAGAAACACGCTGCAGCCGGGTGGCCGCGCCCTTGCCGTGCGCATGCCGCATGTGCGGCCACCAGACCACAAAGGCCAGCAGCGCCGGCAGGGCCCAGAACGCCAACGCAGGCTGCCAGCCGCCCAGCCATGCCGAAAGCGGAGCGCTTGCCCCGGCCGCCACCGCCGCACCAAAGCACAGCGCCATGGTGTAGACGCCCGTCATCAGGTCAGCCTGGCGGCCGAAATCGCGCTTGACGATGCCCGGCAACAGAATGCCCGTCACGCCAATGCAGGCGCCTGCAGCCAGCGTCCCGATGAAGAGCGGTACGACGCCACCCGCACTGCGCAACGCAATGCCTGCCGCCAACGCAATCAGCAAGCCACCCACGGCGCGTTCTGCGCCAAACCGGCGAGCTAGCACGGCGGCGGCCGGCGCAAATAGGCCCAGGCATAACACCGGCAGCGTTGTCAGCAACCCCGCCGTCGCGCCCGATAACCCCGTGCCCGCCGCCACCTGCTTGAGCACCGGCGACAGGCTCGACAGCGCTGGACGCAGGTTCACGCCCACCAGCACCAGCCCGACAACGAGCAGGATCAGCGCTCCGGACGAACGGCGGTCTGCAGCGTCATGCGCGGCAGGAGAGGGCGAAGCGTGTGGACGTTGGGACATGGCAGAACTGGCGTGCGAGCAAGCTGCCGATTGTAGGGCGTGCGCCGGTTTGGTGCATGCGCGCCATCCGATACCAATCACGCCGACTCCGTCATTGCGTAGGATTCAGGCGCGCAGCGAGGCCGGCCAGTACGTCTGCGGAAGGTGTGCCGCGTTCGGCCGCCAATGCCAGCGCACGCCGTGTGAGCGCTGTGTAAAGCGCGGCGTGATCCGCGCCCAGTGCATCAAGCGCTTGCAGATGTTTGTCGATGACGCCGCTGTCTCCGCGCGAGACCGGGCCTGCCAGTGCGCCAGCCAGGCCACGTGCGCGGGCCGCCGCCACCGTGCTTCGACTCTGA